>ENA-OQIH01000133-OQIH01000133.1-human-gut-metagenome-genome-assembly--contig:-NODE-133-length-70827-cov-5.583519_pt1 | contig 70827 bp, 83 predicted proteins | sample MGYA00242575_ERZ504740 | MGnify/ENA primary metagenome ERZ504740 (study PRJEB26092, sample SAMD00036192) | human gut metagenome | host: Homo sapiens | study: EMG produced TPA metagenomics assembly of...
TAACTTCTATTTTGGCTTTATATAAAGGCGTAAAGAGACATTTTTAAAAGTTGGCACCCGTTATTTATACTATAGAATCCATTGTATTAAGTGTATTTGTCGTATTCCAAAGTATGATAGCAGGCCTTGCCAACGCCCTAGAAGAAAGTGGACAAGTAAGTGGAAGTGCAGGACTTGTTGTTAGTATATGCATGCTTTGTGGAGGAATTGTATCGATTGTATCTAGAAAGAACAATTCAAAAGGAACCAACATTGCACTTATTATTCTATTTGGTTTAGCTACATTAACAGGCTTTGTACTTGCAGGAAACTATTCAGACCTATATATTTGGTCAGCATGGTGCTTGATCAACGCAGTACTTGCAATCATTTCATTAAGAAAAGGTATCAGAAATTAAAACTGATACCTTTTAAAAAGCCTTTACTTATCAAGTAAATGGATATTTTTACACATTTTTCTGTAGTTTTAGACACATGTTTAACACATTTTTTCTGAAGCATCAAAAAAAGACAGCAATTAAGCTGCCTATCTTACCATATCACGAGTAATGTCTTTTAAGCTTTTAGCCCCACACATCTCCATAGTATCTTGAAGTTCACTGCCAAGTTTATCCACTAAGACTTGAATACCTTCTTCTTTTGCTCCATAAATCGCATTCACAAATGGACGAGCTACAATAACGGCATCCGCACCTAATGCCAAAGCCTTAAAAATATCGACACCATTACGAAGTCCACCATCCACAAAGATTTTCATACTGCCATCTACAGCTTTTACAATCTCTTCGAGTACTTCAGCCGTTGCAGGTGTCTGATCTTGAACTCGACCGCCATGATTCGAAACCACAATTGCACTAGCTCCCGCTTCTTTTGCCTTTAAAGCCCCCTTCACACTCATAACACCCTTCACAATAAATGGTACAGGTGTATTTGAAATGATTGCCTTTAATTGTTCTGTATTCATTCTTCCTGCAGGAGGCTGACACCCCTTTAAGAAAGGAAGTCCAGCTGCATCCACATCCATAGCTACCGCAAAGGCATTACTGTTTAAAGCTAAATTTAGCTTTTCCAAATAAGTCTCTAAACTCCAAGGTTTAACGGTTGGAATACCATACCCATTATTCTCTTTAATAATTCGTGTCGCATTTTCCATTATACTAGGATCTTTTCCATCTCCTGTAAACGCACAAATACCAGCATCCATACAACCTCGAACTAAAATATCATTGTATCCATTATCATCATATGCATCTGAATAGTGCATGGCTACAGCTCCTACAGGACCTGCAAAAATCGGATATTTAAATGTATGACCAAATAGTTCTAATTCTGTACTTACTGGCTCATTATCTGTAATTGTATCCATATTCACACGAATGTTTTTCCAAGCATCATAGTTACGCATCGCAACATCCCCAATTCCTTTAGCACCAGGACCCGGAATCGTATTTCGACATGCCCTTCCATCACATACAGAACAAGACTTACATAATTTTGTCCCCATCACTTCACGACTTTTTTCCATCAATTCCATATAATTCATAATCATTCCTCCATTACATTCGCTATAACTAAACCTAATATTCCAGCTACCAGTTTCACAACCACAAACCAAGTCACACTTGCAGGATTGACTGAGGCAATAAAACCGAGTTGTCCACCAAACACAAATGCCCCACTCAAAGAAAAGGCAGCATTTAAAATCTTACCCTTCCTGTTCATTTTACTAAATAATGGTAACATCGCAATACTTGTTCCAAAAGATAAGATAATTCCCATCACTGAATATTTATCAATATTTAGTATTTGACCTACTCTTTCAATCTGACTCGAAAACTTCCTTAATATAATTTCACAAAACACCAAAGAACCACAAACAATAATACTCATTTGAAATACAATGCGCAAAGCTTCATTGATCAATGTCGCATTTGTGAAGTTCATATTGAAAAAGAAAGTCAAACAAACTAGAAAAAAGAAGATGTATCCTACGAATTGTACAAGCTTAGAAAATAATGTCAATACGACAATCAACGTTTGAAAAGAAATAAAGAATAATCCTATCAAAATAGCACAAATAAGAATTACGGGTAAAAACACAATCAAAAAATGATCAATACGCAATAAAAAGCCGCAACCAATAAGAATAGGTAATAAACCTAAAATACCATACACAACTCCTTTTAAATAGTGATTCAAATCATCTTTATCCAGTTCATTTAAAAAGATTGGCAATTGAAAACTAATTAAGCATCCTAAAGTGGACGTTAATAATACACCGCAAAAGATAAGCACACTTTCAGAATGTGTCATAGACTCTATAATGGAATAACCTCCAAGATCTGGCGCCAACAAACTCGAAATAATCATTTCTTTATTTTTGAAAAGAGTGGCATGACCATTTAAAAACGCAATCGCTATACAATAAAAGCCCCCAACGCTCATCATAAAATCACCCATCGTGATAATGCCTCGATCAAAAGAAGTGGCTAGTCCAAGTCGATTCTTAAACATCTTGTCAAGTAAGCCTAAAGCAGCAAAGCATAATAAAATAAAAATAATCGGATTCATGCATTCATTCTATTATAAGAATGAAAAAAAGTCGAAGAAATTTTTTTAAATGAAATCACAAAAGAGTATCATTTATGTTCTTTTGAATTAGCTGTTAAAACAGCTTCAACTTGTGCAATTAATTGTTCTTTATCTGGCATATAAGTAACGTATTTTGAAGCAAATATATTGTTGTTTAATCCACCCAATGCATATTGCATATCCACATTTCCTTTTAATACCAAATCTAGTACTTTATGTTTATTTGCATCTCCATTAGATAATAGCAATCTTTCAAAAAGAGATGATGATATTTGTCTTCTAAGCTCTCGAACACTCCACTTTGCATTAATACATTCCATTTCATAAAAGTGACGCTTATCTTTATCAGAAATAGATAAAAATTCACAATAATGAGACCAGCTAGGGTGTCCAGACAGTGTCTGAACGCTTCCATACTTTTTATAGAAAGTAATCATATTCCAAATCGAAGAATTACGCGAATACATTTACATAAGATTTGAATTATCCAGACTCAAATCCCCCATTATAAAAGGAGCAGAGATTTCAAATATCTCTGCTCCTTAGTTAATCCTTTAACCCTACAACTTTTAGTCGACCCTGATATCTAATTACGGATTACCAAAATTTCTTCGACTAATGTGCGTTACTTGCCGCAACTTTTACTCTAGACCATAAATCCGCAATGATCTTACGTGTAGTTTCATCATATTGGAATACTTCATCTTTATCGTAACCAGCACGAGGTGTATATGCGTTGATACCATCATAATCTCCGCCTTTACCACCAAGTTCTTCCGTAACTTCTTTATTTGGTGAAGTATATCCAACATAACTCGAATTATCCATAGCTGCATCATAGCTTGTAATATAACGAATAAACTCATTCGCAAGCTTAGGATTCTTCGCATTCTTAGGAATAACCATCGCATCTGACCATAAGTTTGTTCCACTCTTTGGCATATAGAATCCCATATTTTCATTTTCTGACATGACATAAGCTGCATCTCCAGAATAAATAAGTCCTAAAGCCTTTCTAGCTTGTGCCATATTATCAATAATTTCATCTGTTACAATTTCTGGATCCATTGTCTGAACACATTGAATCAACCAGTTATATGCTGCATTTAATTCATCTTGACTTGTCGTATTCATTGAATAACCAAGAGCTTTTAATGCCATCATAAATGAATCTCTTTCTGAATCATATAGATAGATATCTCCCTTAAATTTCTGATCTAAGAAAATATCCCATCCATCTTTTTCCAAATCTTCTTCAGATACTTTTGTCTTATCGTATACGATACCAACAGTACCCCAGAAATAAGGAATTGAATATTCATTCTTTGGATCATACGGAAGACCTTTGATCGCATCCACCAATTCACCTAAACATTCTTTGCGAGTTTCTGGCTCTAATTTTTGAAGCATTTTTTCCTGCATCATTCTTTGAATCATATAATCACTTGGAACCAATACATCATACGCATCGCCATTGGCAACCTTAATATACATCTGTTCGTTTGAATCAAAGTTATCCATGATAACCTTAGCTCCCGTTAACTCTTCAAAACCTGAAATGATATTTTCCCCTGTATATTCACCCCAGTTATATACATGTAAAGTTTGTCCTGCATAAGGCTGACTACCAGCTGATTTATTCAAGCCAAATAAAGAGGCCACTAAACCAACTACCACAACACCCACAACAGCCCATTTCCAAGGTTTATTTTGTTTTGAAGGACTTGTCTTTTTACGAATCATTGGCAAGACATTTACGATTATTAGAGTGATTGTGATCAGCAATACAACCAATGTACTAATCGCATTTACACTTGGATTAATACGCTTAGACATTGTATACACCATAATACTCAAGTTCTTTACACCTTGACCCGTTACAAAATATGAAATAACGAAATCATCAAAAGACATTGTGAACGCAATCAAAGCACCCGAAACAATACCCGGCATAATTTGAGGTACAATAACTTTCACCAAAGCTTGCCAAGGCGTAGCCCCTAAATCCATTGCAGCATCGGCCAAGTTTGGATCTAATGATTTGATCTTAGGCATAATACTCAAAATAACATATGGAATACAGAAAGCAATATGTGCTAATAATAATGTCACAAATCCCTTTTCAATTTGGAAAGTAATAAATAGAAGCATCAATCCAATGGCAGTAACAATTTCAGGGTTCATGATTGGAAAATCATTGACCTGACTGACAAAAGCACGCAATACTTTCTTTGACTTTGATAAACCAATCGCCGTAATCGTACCAATGATCGTAGAAATAATTGTCGCCAATAAGGCAATAATAATTGTGACATACAAAGATTCCATCATACCGTGGTTTTTAAGCATAGCCTCATACCAACATAATGAGAACCCTGTAAAGTGTGTTAACGATTTTGAACTATTGAAGGAAAAAATAATCATGAATAATATTGGTGCATAAAAGAACACCAATAATAAAGCCATGCCTACTTTACCTAATACTCTCTTATCTTTCGACATGCCTATTTTTCCTCCTTATTACGCTCTTCCAATTTCCTTACAAGCATCATTAGAAGCATCATGATCATAGCCATGATCATTGAGATAGCTGAACCAAAGTTCCATTCTCCTACAGTAATGAACTGATTTTCAATGACGTTACCAATCAAGAAGAATTGTCCTCCACCCAATAATTTAGGAATGAAGAATGAACTTACAGCTGGCAAGAACACTAATGTGATACCTGAAACTACGCCCGGTAATGAAAGTGGGAAAATAACCTTCCAAAACGTTTGGAATTTATTGGCCCCCAAATCCTGAGCCGCCTCTAATAAAGATTTATCCATCTTCGTTAAAGCCGTGTTGATCTGCAGAATCATAAATGGCAAGAAGTTATACACCATACCAATCAATACAGCAGCTTCTGTATATAAAAGTTCTGTATGAATTCCAAACAAGCCTAAAAAGCTACTAATAATTCCATCACTTGATAAAATACCAATCCATGCATATGTTCTTACAAGCATGTTGATCCATGTAGGAAGAGTAATCGCAAGAACTAAGATTTGTTGAACTTTAGGACTATTCTTAGAAATAAAGTATGCGATTGGATATCCGATCAACAAACAAATAATGGTTGTCTTAATGGCAATCCATAAAGAACGCCATAAAATCAACAAGAAATCTTTGTCTGTAAAGAAACGAACATAGTTATCTAATGTAAGCTTAAAGTGCACAATACTGTTGCCTTGCTGAATGATTGAATAAAACGCAATCAGCAACATCGGAAGCAACAACATGATGCAAGCCCACACAATATAAGGGATTGCTAATTGTTGAAATTTTTTCATTTTCTAGAATCCCATTTTCTCCATAACATGGATATCTTCCGCAAAGAAAGTAAGTCCGACCTCTTTTCCTTCCTCTACATAATCCGTTGTATGAATCTTGAATTCACGACCCGTCGTCCAGAAAGTTACCTTATAGACACCTTCCTTAATTGTTTCAGGATCAAAATCATAATCTACATCTAGATCTACTGTTTCATTTTCGTCATCCAACTTCCAGCCCTGTGCATTTGCCCAAGTCTTCAAGTCTGTATCAATAGCCATGGATTCCTTGATTTCATCCACTGTTTTAAAAAAGTTAAACGCAGAAACGGCTTCATTGGCCTTCTTATTTTCAACAACTCTTTGATCTACGACCCAAATCTTACGGGTAATTGAAGTTTTATTATTTGTTGAGAAAGTAACAGTATATTCTCCTACTTCCTGTTTTAAATCTGTATCAATATCATGAATTGAAATAAACTCATCTGTTTCAGGATTCCAAGCCTGTGCATCGGCACGCGCAATGATTTCTTTATCATCAATATCCTTCATATCTTCTAAGTCTAGATAGAAGTCGTTGGCAGAAATCTTTTCTTTTCCATCTTCGCTTGTGATCGCATAGTTCTTGTTTACGTGCATATTTACCGTGACATGTGTACCAGGAACAGTTTCCACCATGATTTCATAGTGAACACCCTTAAATAATACGCTCTCAACTTCACCAGTCATCTTGCCATCCTTCACATCCACAATATCAATATCTTCTGGGCGAATTACGACATCCACTGGTTCATTTTCTTTATATCCAACATCGACACAGTCAAATGTAATATCATCAAAACGTACTTTCTTATCGCAAACCATACGTGCTGGAATAATATTACTTTCCCCAATGAACTTCGCAACATATTGATTGACTGGTTCATTATAAATGTCTTCTGGACTACCAACCTGCTGAATCTCGCCATCCTTCATGATAACAATCTTATCTGACATTGTTAGTGCTTCTTCCTGATCATGCGTAACGAAGATAAATGTGATTCCTACTTCTTGTTGAATCTTCTTTAATTCATACTGCATTTCTTTACGAAGCTTTAAATCCAACGCACTCAAAGGTTCATCCAACAATAATACGCTTGGCTCATTAACTAAGGCACGCGCAATCGCAACACGCTGCTGCTGACCACCAGATAGTAAAGTAACATCTTTATTTTCAAATCCTTCAAGACCAATCAACTTCAACATTTTCATGACCTTTTGATCAATAACGTCCTTACTCATCTTTTTAATTTTCAATCCAAACGCAATATTGTCATACACATTCATATGAGGGAATAGTGCATATTTTTGGAAAACCGTATTCAACTCACGCTTATAGGCTGGCACTTCACAAATATCTTCTCCATTTAAGATGACTTGTCCTTCGCTAGGTTCTAAAAAACCACCTAAAATACGTAATAAAGTTGTTTTTCCACAACCACTAGGCCCTAATAGTGTGACAAACTCATTTTCATATATATCTAAATCAATACCCTTTAACACAACTTGACCATCAAATTCTTTTACGATGTGGCGAAATTGAATTAATTTATTCTTTTCCTGTTCCATGTATGTTCTCTCCTTGTCAATTAAAATACAGGCGGTGTAGATACCCATAATACTTTGGCATCCACACTCGATACGTTTTCTAAATAATGCCCTTCCTTACCTGTAATATAGAAGGTTTCTTTTGATTTAACTTTTAACCTTTTATTACCAACAACTAAAACAACACTGCCCTTTAAAATATAGCCAAATTCCTCTCCCTCATGAGCCTTGACTTCCTGTGACTTTGCGCCCGGTTTTAAAGTCAATAAAAGAGGTTCCATCTGATTCTTCTGGGCATTAGGAATAATATATTCCGTAACCAAATCATCTTGCTCATTCACAAAAAAATCCTGCGTGTGGAAAACAATCTGCTCTTCCTTGCTTGATTGAAAAAAATCTGCCAAATTGGTACCTAAAGCTTCCAATATATTCTCCAATGCAGAAATATTTGGACTTGTTAAGTCGCGCTCTAACTGCGATAAAAAGCCTTTCGTTAATTCACTACGATTCGCAAGTTCTTCCAAAGTCAACCCATTCTGGGTTCGAAGCTCTTTTAGTTTTTTGCCTATTTTCATTCAATCACCCCTAATTTGTTTTTTATACTAAACTTTTTGTTTCATTAAAAGAACAAATCTATTATATAGGAAACCCTCAATTATGCAAGAAAAAAAAGAGCATTTTTTTCATGCTCTAAAGTTAAATTAATTTTACTGTTTCATATTTCTCAAACGATACAATACACAATTTGTCATAACCGCCAAATATAAAGCCTCACTCATACCTTGTGTCTGTAAAGTCAACGGATAATTATCACGAATCATAAAGTCCATACTGATGTTTGTTCTTTGCGATATTTTTAAAATCTTATCCACATTGATCTGTCCCTCATCCCAATACTTAGCAGTATTTCTCGTTACTTCCATATATTTGCCAAATTGAGTTTGTGAAAGTGAAAAAACAACTTCCCGTATAAAACGCATACGATCACCCATGTCATTTTTTAAATTGTATTCAAAATTCTTAAATTTCGAACTTCTTTTAATATCTGTAAACAATTCGGGATGAATCAATTTCATAATATCTTGAACCTGAGTCCATGTTAAGCCTTCTAAATTAACGGGCTGATTATACATTTGATCAAAGAAAATCGAATCAATGGACTGATGATTATAATCTGCAAGAATAAGCACAATACGCGTTTGCGTACGATCCTCGGAATGAATTTGCCTTCTAAAATTACGCAAAGACATATGGGCTGCTTTGGCAACTTCTTCCTCTGAAATATTATTATCTCCAATGAATTGCACAATTTGTTTCATAAAAAAAACACCTCCACGTTAAACCTTTAATGCCTAGGCTTCCTTATGTCTCATTTTGTTTTATTTATATTCGTTTTGACTATCTTTGTTGCTTACTGTTCTTTTTTGATTCTAGAACTTTTAGCCTCTATACATCAAAATTACATCACAAAAAAGGGGCCTACTCGGCCAATGTCATTTAGTTAAAAATATCAGTTCATTTAAGAAATCAATAAATTATGCTCCTCTTTTTTAGCGTTATGTGTCGCATTATATAAAATAGTTGTATTTTTGCAGTATATAGTGTATACTGTAGATGAAGATAGAGGAGGTAGCTACTCCAATATCTCGCCGCTTGCTCAGTCCTCCAAAAGGATAAGCGGGATATAAGTGAAGAGCAGGTCGATATCATGGTGTTAGCTCCCACCGATAGGAGCCTTTTTTTATAGGTGAAATACATGATATATTTATCAGAATTAAACGTTGGGCAAATTTGCACAGTTAAGAAAACTTATGTTATAGAAAATGGAATTAGTGAAGATTTTACAAAAGAAGGAAATCGGCCTTTTGTAATAGCTGAAATAAAAGAGCATGGAATTATATGGCTTGTACCTTCATACAGTCATTGTGCTGAATATAGCCAAAAAACAAAAGACTTTTATTTTACAGTAGCCACTCCTAGTGGTGATATAAAGTTTTTAAATTACCGAAATATGATTCCTATAGATTGTAATAGTATAAATTCTTTATATACGCCATCTCAAAACACAATCAATAACTTGATTGGACCCGACCTTAGAAATTTTTTAATAAAATACAAAAGCAATAAGAAATATTTAAAAAAGTTTCCAGACAAAGCAAAGTCTCTATATAAAAATCCATTTGCTTTAGAGAAGAAATTAATGGTAGATTTTTTAAGAAAACCATATTATTGGCTAGAACGTGATTTTAATATCGTCAATATAAGACGACATTTTAATGCAATTGAAGAATATGCAAAATCTGATGTTGCAGATAAATTATATTATTTGTATCAGATGAATCTGAAACAATTTTTATGTGCTAGAAATGAATATATTCCAATAAGAGCTCATTTTTTAAAAAGCCAATTCAATAAGGAAAAGGTTGTAACACGTTATATTTGTTATACCGAAAACGGATTTGTTAGTAATACAAAACCTTTAGAATATTCAGAAAGTATCACAGAAGCTATTTTGGTTGAAGAAGAAATTTTGCATTTGATACCAATATCGTGTGATTCAGAGCCTAGAATCACGACTGTTCCAATGTTAGATAAAAAAGATAAAGAACATGCAATAAAAGAACTTATATATTTGGAGCATAATATTGTGAGCGAAAAAACTTATTATGAAATCTACAAAAGAACCCCTAATAAAAGAGAAATAAATGATTATATAAGGAAACATTCATTTTAAAACACATTCATGTATTGAATGTGTTTTTTTATACATTTTTTATAAAACACTAAGAATAAGTAAAGAATTGTTCTGTCTAAATATGTTATTTGTTTATAAGTACACTGTTACGTGGAGGATACTTATGAACAAATTCAAACATATGAAAAAGATGCTAAAACAATGTATACATCAATTGGATGAATCATCTTCACTCTTTGTTATCAATCCAGATAAGGACTTCACTCGCAAACGAAAACATTTGTTTGGAAACACATTGATGAATGTTCTGCTTTTAGAGGGAGGCTCACTAAAAGATGAACTTTATAAATTGTTTGGCTGCAATCTAGATACACCAACTGTATCTTCTTTTGTACAGGCAAGAGATAAGATTCGACCAGACGCTTTTCATACCTTATTCAATTTATTTAATGAAAGAACAAGAAAACCTAAATTATATAAAGGATATCGTCTTTTAGCAGTAGATGGCTCTACATTGCCTATTACTTCTGAAATCAAAGATAATGAAACAACTATCCGAAAAGCTAACAATTCGGATAAACCATTCTCTGCTTATCATTTGAATACAAGTTATGATATTTTAGAATATACCTATGATGATGTCATTCTTCAGGGACAAGCTGTACAAGATGAACGAGAGGCGCTTAATAAAATCGTAGAACGCTATAGAGGTGACAAAGCTATCTTTATTGCAGACAGAGGGTATGAATCCATCAATTCTTTTGAGAAGATTAAATTATCGGGAGATAAGTATCTGGTTCGAGTCAAAGATATTCATTCCACTGGGATGTTACGCAGTTTTGGTCCATTTCCTGATGATGAATTTGATTTAATAGTTAAGCGCACATTAACCACAAAACAGACGAATGAAATAAAAGCTCATCCTGAAATCTATAAGTTTGTACCAAAGAATCAGCGCTTTGACTGCTTTGATAAAACTCCTTTTTATGATTTTGAGTGTCGAGTAGTTCGATTCAAAATTACAGAGGATACATATGAATGTATTGTGACCAACCTAGATAAAGATGAATTCAGTATGCAGGATATCAAAGAGTTGTATCATCTTCGCTGGGAAATCGAAACAAGCTACCGTGAACTGAAATATGATTTAGATTTAAATACACTGCATTCTAAGAAACGAAATCTGATTGAGCAGGAAATCTATGCCAAGATGCTTCTTTACAACTTTTGCAGTCGTATCACGAATGGAATCGATATTGCCAAGCGAAATCGTAAATATGAATATCAACTCAACTTTGTTCGAGCTTTTCATATTATTCGTGAACACCTCAAAAGGTACAAAGTTTCATCATACATCTGTGATGTGATTGCAAAAGAAATTCTTCCTGTTCGTAGAAATCGGCAGAATAAAAGAAAGCTGAAGCCAAAAGCTCCAGTCTCCTTCAATTACCGTTTTGATTAGCACTTACGTCCTATATGTTCAACAATGTAGCATAAATGCTGCACTTTTTGTCGTGGTGGTGAACAAAAAGACTGCTTAGATGTATCAATCTAAACAGTCACGTCATTCTTAACTAAATGACATTGCCTACTCGGCCTCTTTCTTTTGTCGTTCTATGTCTTCTCTGATCAAATCTTTCAGGTATCTGTTGACGCTTTCTTTTGTGTCTAGGTATTCCAGAATGTCTGCGTCATGTTTTAGATGAAGCCTGAAGGTCTTGATCTTGTATGTCTTATCGCTCCACTTTTGGTTTGCTCTTTTTCTTGCCTCTGATACTGCCATCTTACTTCTCCTCCGTTTCCGTCTCTGTGTCTAGTATCTTAGCTTCGGTCACTAAATATTCTATGTAGTCCCAGTCCTTTTTTCCTGGTGTGCTTAGAGTTCTTATAACTTTCATGATTGCTTCAGATAAATTAATTTCTTTTTCTAGATTGTCATTCTTTTCTGATGCGCCTTCTTCCCCAGAGAGCAATGAGTCCCTATTAACTTCTAGTGCTGCTGCTAATTTATCAACAGTGCGAATCGTTGCATTGTCTGGATCATCACGCGTAAGCATATGAATCGTATTTAATGATACACCGCTTTTCTTAGATAATTCCACGAGGGTCATGCCCTTGAATTCTGTTATGATCTTGATATTTCTACCGATTCCCATAGGTCTGTGTCCTCCTTAGTCCTCTATTATTTCCATGATTACGTCCAAGGCGTCTTCATCGCAATTGTGCTTGTATAGCCAGCTTTCTATTTCTTTTAGAGTCATCATGTGTCTATCGTAATACAATTGATCCAGCACTTCTTCCTTTAGTCTCATTGCTGCTTCTTCTCTAGTCATATTAAGCTTCCTCCTGTAGTGTTCTAATTTGGCGTTGTGATTCTTGAATCAATGTTTCATATACGTCTGCTTCGTAAGCTAATTTTCTGATTTTTCCGAAGTCAATGTCTCTTTCTTCTCTTTCGATTGCGTTTAGTTCGTATTGAATTTCCTTTGCGATTCTTGTTTGTTCTTCAATCCAGTTTTGAATTCTAGTTTCTAGTGTTTCGATGCATTCTGTGTTTGTCATTGTGTTCTATCTCTCTTTCTTTTTACACTCACATTATAATGTATTACATTACATAAAGCAAGCAAAAAGGCTAAAAATAAAGCAGAAAATAAAAAAAAGGGAACGCTATTTTTCAAGCATTCCCTTAATCCGTTCCGATAGGTCTTTGACCTGTTCCTTTAGTGTAGCCACTTCCTTCTCCAGCTCGTTATGGCTTTCGAGTTTTTTCGCTAGGCTGTCGACCTTTTTGTCCATCTGTTCTACCTTGTAATCCAGCAATGCTGAATGTTTGGAGTTGCTGGTCCATGTTGCTAGGACTGAAGGTACTCCGACGCAAAGTCCGGATATGATCGCAACCAGAATTGTATCAGTCATTATTCGTCCTCGTTTACTTCTGGCAAGCCCGCAAGGCTTGTTAGAATTGAGCATACGCCTGCCACGACCGTTGTGCTTGCTGCATACATCCAGTTAATGTCCGGAACGGCTGCTCCTACTGTGATAGAGGCTAGCGCTGTTTGAGCCATTGTCTTGATTGCTCGAACTCCTGCTGCTTCCCACCATGCTTTGTTTGTAAGTCTACTCATCCTCGTTACCTCCTACTAAAAAGGGCACGCCTTCTGGCATGCCTTCAATCACCTATACTATTCTAGAAACCGTTTCTGATGCGTTGATCAGAGTTCCGGCTGCTGATGTAACCCACGTTAGAGCGACCTTGTTTCCTGGTGCAGCTGGTGCTGCCTGAATGACAGCGGATACTGGAAGAGTGATCACGTTGTCTGCTGCGGTTGTTGTTACTTGTGCTACGGCTCCCGGAACTGCTGTTCCGTTGGCATAAAGTTGCACTTGATTTGTTCCCGCTGCAGTTGCTGAAATCACGAAGCTTCCATCCACTTTATACGTTCCAGGTTTTACGATCTCCAGAGCGTTTCCGTTTAGATTGACTCTGTTGTTTGTCCGAACCTGAACGGTTCCAGGTGGGATCGTTGCGCCTGCTGCTAGTGTTGCGCTTGTCGTGTTGACGACTTGGATCATGTTTCTACCTCTAGGCTACTGTAGCGCCTGTAGGGTAGTAAGTTCCGTATTGTGGGTAGTAAGGCGGATTTGTGTAATATCGTCCTAATTGGCTCAAAATGTTTTGAGTTTGTACGCTGTTTGAAATTGCCTGCAAGCTTTGATCATATTGAGTTTTCAAGGCATCATATTTGTCTTGCATCATTTGAGTCTTTAAGTTGCAGCAGCATTGTTCCATCTGGTGAGATAGGTTGTTAATGCTTTCCTGTACTCCTCCAAAACCTTGGCATAAAGAACTATTTACACCGTTGAAGCCATTCATCATGGCCATCTGCGTTGTGTTTGCGTTTTGCATTTGGTTCACGTTCATCTGGTTGATTAGCTGCGCGTTTTCGTATGCGTTTGAGCAGATTCCGTTTGTGATTCCGTCTAGCTTGCTAATAATAGCTTGTGTATCAAATCCGCGCTGAACCTCTGCCTGTGTGCCTTGCTGGTTGTTTCCCCAGGCTCCGCCGCCACCAAATCCAAAAATCAAAAAGAATAAAATTAGAATGATAATCCCGTTTCCTTCTAGAAAGCCATCTTTGTTTCCAGTTACAGAAGCGATATCAGATAATGATAAGTTGTCCATGTGTGTTCTCCTTTCTTATCTATCTTGATTTTGCAAAATCCTATTTTAGAAAGCCCTTGAACTGTTCCGCCATTTGTTTGGCTTGATCCAGTTGAGCCTGCGTAAATTTTCCGGAGGCCATCAGCTCGTTTAGAAGTTGCTGCGGGTCCTGCGTCCCTAGCATCTTTTTAAATTGCTGAAATTGTTGCAGCATGTTTCCGTTTCCTCCTGGTCTATTTTGAAGTAGTGGATTCATGACGGTTGCCTCCTCTCGCGTTCTGTTCTACCTTTGAAAGCCATTCCTGGAATTCTGCCTTCGTGAGGTACTTGTCTTCCGGTTGATCTTCTTTCACTTCCTGGAAGCTATAAGCCTTAATTGTACAGAAGCCACTTGCGTCTGCTTGTTTTTGGTAAAAAACGGGCTTGTTACTATCCATTAAAATCACGGACTGGTTCGGTCCTAGAGTGAAAGCTTTAGCACTTTCGATTCCATTTACAAATTGAATCTGGTTCATTTGTTGAGTCGGTGCCTGCATCTGTGGCATTCCAAACTGCCCCGGCTGCGGCATGAAATTATTGAAGTATGGTGTGTTCATTGTGTTCTACCTCTTTTCACCTATATTCTCTTATATTTTCATGTCTGGAACCGTCCCTCTTTTGTCCTTCTTTAGCTTGTAAAATCCGAAGGCCATATCTACCAAAAGGGCCCAGTAGTAGTCATTTAAATCTTTGACGGTTTCTTCGAATTCGTCTTTTGACATGCCTGCGTCTTGGTAGTGCCATTGCGAGTCTTGCGTTTTGCTTCTTAGCTGGTATACAACTTTTTTCTGCTTATCGCTCAGTCCTTGCTCCTCGATTAGAAAATGTGCAAAGTCTGGGCGTAGAGGTGTCTGGTATCTTCTATTTATTCTTCGATTCATTGTGTTCTATTGCTGATCCTTTCTATTTAAATGTTCCGTATGGTTTTACGTTTACTCCTGCTGAATTTAATTCTCCGGCGGCCATCCATCGTCGTGTTCCGTCGCCACCAATCCAGCTGATCCACACGTATCCTTCTCGACGAACATAGCCGTCATAGTTTACATGCTGCCCTTTGATATATGTTAGGCCTGTATCTTGTCCCTTTAGGCTTGGGGCGCGTCTGATCTTGATTGTACAAGCCGGATAGAATGTAGCTTTTTCGTAGACAAAGTCTGAAGGGATACCGTTTAGCACGGATGCTGATCCCGTAGAAGTCTGGCCTCCTTGATTGAATGGCACGTGACTTGAATCTGTCCAGTTTGCGAATGATCCTTTATTTAAAATCACAGTTCCGTCTGTTACGAATGCAAGGTCTGCGGACACGTTGTTTGGAAGGTGATAAGTGCCTTGTGCATTGCGGTCATAGCAGTGCGTAAATTTACCTTTTGCGACTTCCATGTGGCTGTGGTTTCCTGTAGCGTATCCCGTTGTCCCTTCGTCCCCGAAAGTGTCACCTTGCTTGAAGTATTTTACTTTCTTGATATCCTCGATATAGTTATCGTGAATAAACATAAATGTAGCAAAGTCGATCGTTCCGTCTCTGAATAGAACTTTCTTGTCTGATTCTAGGAATACTGCGTTTCCGTTCTGTGCAGTGTCATAGGCTACTAAGTGGCAATCGCACGGTGCAATTGTTTCATCGATTCCTGTGTCCTTTCCTGCGTTGTCTAAGGCGTTTGTTCCTAGGTGTGTTCCTACGTTGTTTCCTTGAGTTACATTCATGTACTCCATCGGAAAGCCTAAAAGCTGATATCCGCCTTTTGTAAGTTTTTGTCCTTTTCTCATATTCTGGACCTCCTTCTATTTATGAAAAAGAAGAAGCTTTTTAGCTCCTTCTTATTTCCAGTGTTAGTATGTTTCTCCGGTGATTTCTTTATACTGATCAGCTGTGATGAATCCTTTTTCACAGAACTTTCTTACCTGCTTATCTGTATATAGTTTTAGATCATAAAATCTTTTGATTTTTTCAAACATAAATTAAGCCTCGCTTTCTTCTAGAAGTGTATCTGTCATCATGGCCGTGTACATGACTTGTGCCTCAATCTTATCCTGTGCGGTTGCTTGTTGCTCTGGTTCTTTGATTGTTGGCTTTTCTTCTTCCGCGACTTCAACCACTTTACCTTCTACAAATTTGTAGTTATATCTTCCGTGCTCGTCTACTAATTCTTTTTCTAGATATAAACCTTGAGCATGAGCGTATTTATCGCCTTTCCCTTTGTCAATCTCTGTCATAGTTGACATTTCTTCTTCTGATAAGAAGATTTCTGAATTAATAGATGTGATATATCCGTCTTGTAAGGATACGTATACTTTATATTCGTTGTTCATAGTTCCTCCTAATAAATTTCTGCGTCTAGAGTTATACCGTTAATAGTGATTGTGAAGTTGCTTATTGCACGGTCAAGAGTAATTGTATCAATTGATTTACTAGTAAGTTCAAAAGAAGCACTTCCGGTAAATGTAGAATTATCGCTTTGGCCTAGTGCTTTATATGTCAATGTCGGCGTTATTCTCATTTCTGTAGGTAAATTACCACTTGTCGCTTGAAAGTATTTTTCTGAAACACTAATTAAATCTCTCGTATATACAAGTGGTACACAATACAATTTTGGGATATATTGAAAATATCTTTGACACTTCGGATACTCTTCTATAGGGTTAGGAGCAGTATATGCAGTTGCGACTGCACCCTCTTCTAGTTTTACATAATCTATCTGCAATGAAGCTCCACTTGAAATTAAAACGCCAACTTCCGAAACCCCTTTTGTCGATGTAAATGTTACGGTATTCAATCCGGATACAATGCTTTTATCAATAATATTAGAGCCATTCTCATTTATAAAGAAATGCACATTGCCACTTACTCTTGAAGCCTTAATTGTTACTGTATATGTTCCTATTAGAGGGAGTTCTAAAGTTTGTTTAAATTGTCCACTGCTTGAATTTGGATTTGTCAACACTTTTGTTGACGCATTCAGATTAGCGTTATAAATATTCCATCTATCAACAGTATATATTTTTTTTGAATTTGTAGAACTGTAAGTACTGTTTCCTCTTTGATTGATTTTAAAATCCGGATTAGTCAATAAATTCGGATTACTGAATTTAGTTCCTAAATAATTTGCTAGTTGCGATAGTGAACCTTTTTTTAATCCTGCGCCATTGTGCACAGGTAGTAAGCCCGTATCTGTAAAGCTAGGTAACACGTCTAATTCTGTGACTTGTTTTCCCATATTATTCCTCCTTGATTTTATATTTCCAATCCGTGCCGACTTCTCCACTTGCTACTTCGTAAGACCAATCAGCTAAGATTGTATTTCCTTTTTCATCCACTAAATCTTGAGCGCTTGTTGCGTTCAAATTCGTGGTAAAGTGATTATTCATCACCATTTGATTCAATGCATTATGTGATGTAGTAACCGCCTTTATCTTGGTTACGATCCAGTTAATAGCTGCCTTATCTTTAAAACCGAGCATAGGCTTTCACCTCCTATGCTGCGGACCACATTGCGTTCAGCTCGTCTGTCGTGATTGCTGTTAAATCGGTTGTCTTTACATATCCACTTAGATCAATGTCTGTAGTTCCGATTTTCTCGAACGTTCTTGAGTCTGCCATCCAGATATACTCATCATAGATGTCCTGCGTTCCGTGGCTGTGCGCTACTAAGTAAATAACACCGGTTGCTCCTGTAGCAGGTAATGAACTTACTTTGCTATATGAAATCTGTGTAATGTTACCAACTGCAGTACTGATCGCAGAACTTACTTGCGACGCTGTCTGATATCCACTGTCATTTGTAAGCTGCGAGGTTTTGGTTGGCGTGGTTACGTCTACAGCTTTGCTGGCGTCGGGTGTTAGTGCTGTTCCGTTAACCTTCACCATTGTGATTGTGTTAACCTGAGCTCCTGGTGCAATGCCTGCTAATTTGTCTTTTTCTGCTGTAGTGTAATCATTTGTTGAAAGTACTTTCCCGCCTACGGCATCAACTTTCTTTGCTAATTCTGCTTTTGTCTTTTGGACCAGTAGGGTCGCCCCTGCCTTGTCCAGATATTCTGTAGCCATGTCTATACTCCTTCCCACAAGCTGTTAAGCTCGTCTAGTGAGATTGCCTTGATCTCGTCATTTTTTATTGCGCCTACTTCTTCCGCCGTATAGCTCGGCTTTGTTGGTTCTTTAGCCCATCCAGAAACTGTCGGGTCCTCTTCTTCCATAGCTCCTACGATCTCTTTACCGTTTAGAGTTGGCTTGTTTTTCAGTTTGTTGTAGTCGCTTGTTCCTGCGACGTATTGCTCTTTTAAATCAAACCCCAGGCTTTCGTTTTCCTCGGCTAGATTGATACTAAATTCATCTTTCATCATTCTATGATTTCCTTATATAAAACCGGAAAAACAGGACGAGTTAGAATTGGGGAAGCTATAACAGTTCCTTCTTCGGTGATAGCTCGAATTTGTACCTGATATCGTCCAGGCATAAATTGAAGTGTCTCTTCCTGGGTTAGCGTTACGGCTACAGTATTTTCCTCAATCACTAGGTCTTCCATTCTTTTTGTTAGAATAGTCCCGTTCTGTTCAATCGTTAAATATAGACTTGTTAGTTTCTCTAGCTCGAGTCCTGATGTGTGAATGACCAGAGTTGGTGTTGTCCCTTGTCTCATGATCTTACCTACTGAACCTGATATCTCCAGTCCGCAAATATATTTGTGCCCTCTTCGTCGGTTAGAGTGTTGTCCACGTCAACTTGAAGCTCTGTATAAATGTGATTGTCCAGAAGCATATTTTCAAGGTTTAGAATGCGGCCAGCTAATGCTGTTGCGACTTCACCCTGAAGCGTTTCTTCTAAAGACTCGAACCATTTTCTGAATTTCTCACCGTTGGCGTACTGAGTGTCCTCATTTTCTTTCTGGATTCTTTCATAGAAACTTTGGAATTGATCATATAGTTCTTGTGTCGGTACTCGCGTTAAAGTATCAACCGTTAGTCCGCAGTAGTTTTCGTCAAGTCTTACGTCTTGAATCATCTCTGGCGTGATTTCTCCAGCTGACGCCTTTAAAACTACAATCGCAATGATCAGCTCGTATTGTTCTAGATTTCGAATAGGCGTAGGCATTGACTGCGTTCCTTCCTGATATACAAGGCCGCATGAATTGCTGATCTTATCATATCGAATGGCCACGTAGTCGTATCTAGTGTAGTTCGTAGCGACGGTAGCTGTCAGGGTAGTTTCGTCTTTAGGCGAGTAAACAATACCACCTATTCCGTCGCTGGATGTCTTTAAAAAGGCGAGCCCGTTACTGACTGATATATTCATACCGCCGGCAATTTTTACTTTGAAGTCTTCACCGGTGATATTAAAAAGGCCAGGTGTTCTCCCGGCATGGAACATCCGCAGATCTTCTGCCAGATACTCCGTATTGTCTAAAGGGTATGCTGTCATGAGCCCCCTCCTTTCATTTTTGTTGTGCTTTCTTGAACCTCTACAAATTCTAATTCAAGAGTGACCTGCGTCTGTAAATTGCTTTCTTCTACAAACTTAAGGCCTGAGATTCTTGCAAACGTAAATAAATTGAATCTAAAGCTTAGACACGGTATCACGTCTCCTAGGTCAAAGTCCTTTTGAAGGACGGCCTTCTTGTCGTCCGCATCAATTTCAAATTCAAATTTAGAAGAGCCTTTTCTAGCCTCTGCTAGCTTATTGAGGCCTCTCTCTTTTAGCAAATTGATATATTCCTCTTCCGTATAGGTTTGTTCATTGCCTGAGGCATCCTTATATGTAGACTGTAAATCTCGGGCATCCACATATAGCTCCATTCTTGGCTCATCTTTTGTTCGAAGATCTACGATCACGCTTTTTCGGCCTGATCCAGATTCTTCTCCGTACACGTAAGCATAGTTTTTATATCCTGATATATCCTCGATAAAAGTCTGTGAGATTAGGTTTCCGAGTCTGTCTGAAAACCTCAGCTTGTTCTTTGTTGATCCTGTGTAGATTTCGAAGTAATTCAGTGTAGTCCCTTTTAGAACTTCTCTGTAGCCGTAGCCTACTAGCTGGCAGTATTTTTGAGCCATGGTCCTGAGCGTGTCGTATGTTGTGTCGGATGCGTTCTCAAGCTTTCCAGGAAGGCCTGTATTCTCTCCGATTACGATATCTAATCCGCGCTTGTTCTTTTCAAAATTACCGAGTAACGATTGTTCTACATTTCGAACGGTCAAGGTATAGAGGTTTATACGGTCCTCCAAATTGTCCATATGACCGAGTACTACAATTTCTTTTGCAAGTCTTTCTACGGATTCTATAAAGAGAATCTCGTTTCTTTCCTTGCAAACGATTCGGTTCCATTTCTGTAGATACTTTGTATTGAAGTCCGTATATTCCACATGAATCTCGGCTTTCCCCGTTTCGTAGTATTTTGGGTTCCATTGTACGCTGGTTATGTTCTGGAGCGGTCCTTGTCTTTTTCCTTCTCTGTCGTAAACATAATAGTGCATATCTATACCCCCGCCAGTACTTCTTCAAACCGTAGAAGTGCATCCAGACTTCCGGGGTTTTCCTCTGCTGTATAATTCAGTACGTTTTCTCCGGGTTGAATCTGAAAAAACTCGGAATCATAATCTGTCATCCAGAAAATGTTTTCTACTTCTCCGTTTCGTATCAAGTGGCAGTATTGCTCGTTTGCAAAAGTACTTATTTCTAGCACGTCCCCTATATTCATTTCTAGGTCTGCTACTTGTCCGAAGGATATGTGCTCCTGAGTGAACACGTTCAAAATTTTCGGGTTTTTCACTTTTGCCTCTGCTTTCATAGTCAAAAGAAAGCCAGTATTTATACTGCCATTGTAATCGACTGTTACTAGTGGCGTTGTGAGCTTCTCTGATATTTTCCAGGGTTCCGTATTTGAAAAAGAGCGAGGAAATTTAAAGAGCGACCTCAGTCTTTGGAAAGTCACCCTTGTTTCCTTTGCTCGTCTTGCGTATGGGAATGGAGCCCTCAGTACAATCTGGAATTTTTGCCAGGTTTCATTGAGCGTGATGATTGGCGCCGTTTTAGGTTCAACCTTCCAGTATACATCGACTCCGGCTCTTGTGTTGATATAACGCAGTGTTGCTGATACTCCAGGAAGGATTACAGCTAGAAGCTTTTTTCTAGTGTCTGCGTTGTATTTAAAGCGCCCCTCTAGGGTGATGTCCTTGGGCTCAATAGAAGTCCCGGACACCGTTGTCCCTATTTGATTTGAAACGCTTGATTCTGATAAAGTGATCTCATTTTTAGAGATTCCGTCTAGTGTTGTTAGTCGGATGCCTGAGGCCTCGGAAAACTCAACGGATTTCCCCAGGCTATTTGTGTATATTACTGTTACGCCCATGCTAACCTCCTAACCATTCTTTCTGTTTCTTGCGCGATTTCGCTAGGTCTTAGTTCCTTCGCTGAATTTATAGTCTGATCTACTTGATAGACGACTGTATTACCTAAGCCGCTTCCTAGGCCTCCAGGATTGCCTTCTAAAGCCAATCTCGAAGTTAGGCTGTCCATGTTAGCTGCTTCTAGTAAATCGCTAGACATGCGTCCCATAAAGGCCTTAGCCTTTGGCATAGCTCTTTCTACGCCTAGCGTGATTCCGGCCGGAATCCATTTACCTATACGATCTGCGAATAGTCTTGAAGGCGACCCGATTCCTAAAGCACTTTTTACGCCGTCAATAAGGCCCTTGGCCATGTTTCCAAGCCATCCAGTCAATCCGCCCCATGCGTTGCTGATTCCTCGTTTAATTCCGCCTACGATATCCGAGCCAATAGATAGCATCTGTCCAGGTATTCCTCTTACCTTGTTTACAATTCCATTAAAGAAATTCTGTCCTGCTTGAATCGCTTGCTGTACAAACTGACTTGCAAAACTTGCGGCATTGCTGATCGTATTTGATAGCCATGTCCATACTTTACCAGGTAATTGTGAAATAAAGTTGATCGCATTTGATACAAAGTCACGCCCTGCCTGAATCGCTTTCTGGATCATCTGACTTACCCATTCGGCTGTTTTGTTGATTGTGTTTAGTAGCCAAGTCCAGATCTGGCCTGGTAGCTGCTTAAACCAATCCACTACTTTCGATATAAACTGCGGAATGTCTTGCGTCGCGAATTGTACAAGTCTTAGACCCCACTCTACGAACTTTCCTAGAATATATCCTACGGCGTATCCGATCCAGTAAGGTATCGTTGTACCGAAAAAAGTTTGAATGTTCGTCACAAGCGTTTGTACGCCGTTTGGAATGGTAACCGTAAAGAATTGAACTACTTGTGTAGCCAGGTTCTGTGCCGCTTCCACGAAACTTTGGCACGCCTCTGGAATTGTTACTGTAAAGAAGTTTACGATTCCATCTATGACTTGGCCTGTAGTTTCCTTTATGCCTTTCCATAGATTGATCCAGAATTCTCTGAAGTTGTCGCTGGTATTCCAAAGATATACGAAAGCCGCTACTAATGCTCCGATAGCTACGACCACCAGTGTGATAGGTCCACCGATTACTCCAAGAGCTGCGCTTAATCCAGAAAGTCCTCCGCCGGCTAGTGTAAAGGCTTCGGCCATACTTGCAATCACGCCTGTTCCTGATGATGCGGCGTAGGCTAGGCCATCAATCAATCCAGAACCTTGTGATACTAGGTGTCCGAATGTCTTGATCTTCTTTCCTGCATCACCGATTGTTTTCGCGATATTACTTACAGCCTTGATTCCTTTCCAGGCTGCAAAGGCTCCGGCTACGGCTGCAATTAAAGGCATTAGCTCCTGAATCTTATCTGCTACCGTTTGTACTTTGTCTATAATGTCTGGAAGCTTCTCGATAAACGCTGCGACGAACTCTCCTACTTTTTCTACAAGAATCGGCAGAATATCTCTGATTCTTTCCAATCCGCTCTTTACAAAGTCTAGGGAATCATTAGAGTCTAGTTTCTGCGCGATAGTTTCTCGCACGCTGTTCCAGGCCTCTTGAATCTTCTCTGTTGCAGCTTTGATTGCTTCCGCTGTTGGCGCGAAAAAATCTTTCAGTGCGTTCAATGCTTTCGGTATTTCTTCTGCAATCCAATTTAATCCGTTTTTGATTACGGACCCGAAGTTTGCAATCATTTCTTGAATTGTTGGCAAGCTGTTATCCGCTAAAAAGTCATTGAACGCTGTAATGATGTTAGCTATACCGATTGCGATACGTGCCGACATGTTCGTGAAACTTGTCGCAAAGCTCCCGGCCATCTCTTTGGCTTTTCCTGCTACAGCTGGAAAGGATTCCGTTCCGTTTTCTAGAGCGTCCATTAAAGTGTCATTAAATTCTTGCGCACTAATTTGTCCCTTAGAAAAAGCATCCGAAACTTCTTCCATACTTTTCCCAGTTTTCTCAGAAAAGATTTTTAAAACAGGAATTCCGGCATCTGTTAAACGTTGCCACTGATCGGCTGAAATCTTACCAGAGGCATTCATCTTTGCGATTGCATCTACTGTATTGGCCAAGGTTTCATTGGTTCCGTCTCCATAGAAAGAAACGGCATCCATCATGTCCTTTACCATTCGAGTAGATTTATCTAAGCCCAGCCCTGATGTGGCCAGCTTTTGTGTTGAAGTGGCTGCTGTATCTAGGCCATAAGCGGTATCCGTTACAGCATCACTTAAGTTATTTACAACCTTCGCAGCTTTTTTGCTGCTTCCTGCTAAAACTCCAATTACCTGTTTAGCTTTTTGCATGGCATCTAATCGGGCGGTTGCTTTTCCGATTGATCCAGATATTAAGTCCCAACCTTTGCTGGCGGCTTTGAATACCGTTGCGCTCACGAAGGTTGACTTCACTTTGTCCGCGAAGCTTTCCGCACTTTTATGCGCTCCGCTAAGGCCGCTTTTGTATTCGCTGTCGTCAAGTCCTAGTTTGACTTTAATTGTTCCATCAGCTCCTGATGCCATTTTTCAACCTCCTAGGTTTCTAATCTGGCCAGAAGTTCTGCTTCTATTTCTTGCGGTGTTCTTTCCTTTTCTGGTCCTTTGTCTTCAGGCAAGCGGTAATACTTTTCTAGGCGCTGCGCGTGACTCTTCTCCTCTCCTTTTAGATTTGAAGTATCTCTGGTTCTGTATCCAATAACGCGTATGATCATGGTATCGTCGCTTAGGGCATTAAAAAGTGCCTTAAACTCGAACCAATGAAGTTTGGCGTCTAAAAGGTTTATATTGTATTGCTGTCTAAATGCTGCATATATAAGGTCCATATCGTATTCGAATCGATAGCCTTGTCGTCCGTTTGTCTTGGCATGAGATTCTTTAGGCTCTTTGTCGCAAAAATAAAAGCCCATTATTGCATCCCATAGGTCTTTCTGATCACCTTTAAAAGTGAACGGATTGATTCCTATTAGATCACAAATAACGGGCAGCTTCAGTTCCTCTGGTATTGCGTTATCTTGTATAACGCTGTCAACTCGGACCCAGGTTCTAAAGTCTGCAAAAATGGGGAGAGTCGTGCCGTTAGCGTCTATGCTTTCTGGAAGATCTTCTCTCTTTAGCCACAGCATTTCTTCCTCCATATCGTTTGTCTGCGTATTCTAATGTCCTGTTAAATTTGTCCATAGATTCGCAAAGCTTGTCGATTTTGTCCAGATTCTTCTTTTCTTCTTCCGCGACTTTTGCCTGCTGATCCTTTAAAAATTCATCCTGGAAGATGCTGTGCAAAGTGAAGCAAAGTTCAAATTGTGCCGAGCTTTCTTCGTATCCTTTGAATAGTGTCTCAAAGGCTCCATCTCCTAGAATCTTATCAATTAAAGCAGGGCAGTCCTCTAGCGATTCTTTTCCGAATTTGCTTAGAGAATTCTGTTCTGTTGCCCAGTTTTCTAGGGCTTCAATCTTAGAAGTGTCCTTTACATCGACTCTGAATCTGTGTCCGTCGATTTCGATATCTTTAAATAATTGTTTTTGTAATTTTAGTTCCATGGTGTCCTCCTTATGTTGTTATGTGCTTTACTCTGTAGCGTTGTCCGGGGTAAATGTTTTCGCCTTAATGTTGAATGTTCCCGGTACCTGATCACCTTGTTGTGCAAATGTTCCAGAGCACATTAGTTTGCCTCCGGCCTCTCCGCTTCCTGGGTTATCTGGTTGCACTTCATAGATTCTTTGATATGCTACAAAATCCCCAGACTTAGGTGTTTTTTCGTTCCATGTTTCCACTTCGATCTCTTCAAAAGTAGAACCGACTCTTTGTTCTTTACCTTGCAAGTATACCCAGTAGTTAAATGCGTCCCCTGGATACGCTCGGCCCTCGTAAGATACTGTAGGCGCGTAACCCGTAACCTGGCTTTGGCTTCCGGCTTCTCCGATATATTGCACCCCATCATCTGTTGTAGCGTTCAAAGCTTGCTCCCAGTTTGTCAATCCCTTGTTAGCTAGAACGTAGCTCTCCGAGCCTGTGAATTTGACGTAATGTAGGTTGTCTTCGACCTTTAGTTCTCTATTAGGCAGTTCTGTTGTCATCATTCAAACCTTCCCTTCTTTTCGTAGGTTAATGTCATAGAGCAGTAGAAAGTTGAAAGCGCGGCCTCTTCTCCTGTGTAGTCTGAAGGTAGCGTTGTGAGTGCGACCTCTTGCGGTGTGGCTTCGTCTAGCACGAGATTTGGGAAACCTTGCGCCTCTTCTTCCGCGAGTGCCTGTACTAGTGCATACAGGATTCTGGATAAGTCCAGACGTGCTTTCGTATCCTTTCTACTGGCTTGAATATAAATTTCAAATGGGTAAGTAGCCCTGTAGCCACCACCCAGATAGTGTTCTATTTCTTCCGTGTAGCCACTACTTTTGAAAAGTAAGGCGGTGTGCTTGGAGTCATTAAAGTACTCTAGGCACCACGGTATGTTGTTGATATTGATTGAAGAAAAGAAATTGTACAATCCGTCTTCAATCTGTTTTACGTCTTCCAGCTTTATGATCTTCTTTTCACTCATCTGAATTCCTCCTTAAAAAACTTTTTAGCGCCTTCCATCCAGGCAGTCTTTCTTGCTTTCAAAGTCTTAGGCCACCACTCCGAACCTCCTTGTCTATAGCTCAAATTTCGAGTTGTATAGACCTTTGTTTCTCCGTGTTTAGCCCATGGACTGTGGCTATGGGTTCCGATCATCACTCTTCCTGTATGTTGGAAGTGTGCGTATGGTGTGTCCCATATGATCCAATCGTTATCCTGTGCCGCCCATCTTAAAGCTGATGTTCTCAGCGTTCCTTTTCCGATAGGCACGTTCTTGTTCGTATCTTGAACGATAAGCTGCTTCAGCTTCAATCTGGACCGTCGGAGCGCTTTCGTTCCTCGGGCCTGTAGCTCGGCCACCGGGATATCGACTATAACTTTTAGATGATACTCACTCACATGTTACCTCTATGAATTCCGGCGTATTTCTCAAGGGATTTAGAATATTCACATTTGTGATCTCGTAAATGTCGCCGTGTGCTTCGATACGGTCCCCGGTTCTGAGCGTGAACTGCTTGTCTGGCGTCTTAAATTCTGAAGGGGGAACTAGAACCTTGTCTGCCTTATAATCGTTCACATCTATCGTTATGAGGATTGTATCGGAATTACTGGCGCCAGTCTGTCCATAAGTCCGGGCTTTTGTTTTGGAAACCTTTACGTGTTGAACCGTTACTGTTGACGTAGTTTCTTCCAGGTTTTCTTCTCCTAGAATGTTCATGACTTTTATTGTATGCGGCCTAAGCCATCTCGGGCTTTTTACCATACCGCCTGGCAGGCTAGTCCTGCTTTGAGTAATTGGTAGTCGAGCTCTGATACTGCTAGGCTTGATAAGGGTATGTCATGGAACCTTATCGTTTTCGCATTATCTACGGAATACGAGAAACCGCTTGTGGTTGCGCCTGTGAAGTTCATATCGCTAGAACCCACAAAGCAATCCATGCCGCCATGTGCTTCTATGAAGTCAATCTGGTATAGGACTACTTTTTTTAGGTCCATGTCGTAATCTTCCAAAGCCTGAACTTTCCAGTATGGAATCTTCTCTCGAATGTAGGATTCTAGAAGGCTTTCGGTTCTTGGCTCTATTTGTGAGTACTCCACTTCATCCAGTAGCGTTCCACCTAAGGCTGTGTATTCCTCAAAGCTTAGGATCATGCTTTATCTCCTTTTTATCCGGCTACTGCTGTGACCTGAACGTTACGGAATACACCGGCTTTTGTTGTATCTTTTGAAACGATTGCTGCAACCATTTCAACTTCACCTAATTTAACAGCTCCTGGAACCCTTAAGTCAGGTAAATATGTTGCGATGATCTTGTCTCCTTTTGGACTTACTGCGTGAACGGCGTTTAATCCAAATTTTACAGCATAGATGCTTGTTGTTCCTGTTTTCGCGTCAATAGGCACGCACATCTTTGTGTTTTCTCCGTCAAAGTATCCTCCCATGTCAACAATAGCGATTTCGTCGTAGGTTTCGACTTTTTGTCCGAAGTCGTTCTTTGAACGATCATAGTAACCTTGCATTTTAGCTACAGTTTTTAGCATTGTAGCTGTCTTGCTATTTACTAATAAAGCGTCTGGCTTTTCAGATAACTTTGATAACCAATTGTCTAAAGCGTACATGAACTCATTCGCGTTTTCTTTGATTTTTGCAGCTGATGACATGTCGAATGGTGCTGCGGCATTCTTTTCCTCTGTATTAGTTCCAGTGACTAATGCATCCAAACCGTCAAATGGTGTAACATCTGTTCCTGCGTTACCTTTCGATGTTGATTTTCCATTAATAAAATCGTAATGAAATTTGTTTTTAACAGCTTTGATTTTTTCGGCTAATTGGAATGAGATTTCTGAGCTTGCGGCTGTTCCTTCTAAAACACGATCCACTTCAAACGCACCACCGAAGATTTTCAAGTTAACGGCTTTTTGCGTCTTAATTGCTTCTCCAGCTTGGTATTCGCTATTCAATTTACGACCTTCAGCCACTGAAGGTGTTTTTAATTGTAAATAGCCGTAAGTTAATGTCGAGCCACCTGTTCCTGGTGATACTGCGTTATCGAAAGTTAAACGATCCAAAATAAAAGAGTCCCTGCGGAACTCATCAATGACCTTCTGGTCTACATGATCGGCTAAACCGACTTTAGAATCTGCTAATGTAATTGGCATCTTTTAGTTCCTCCTATTTTTTGTAATGTTCTGAGATTGCTGCGGCTAAAGTTGTTGGTGCCTCTGGTTTTGGACTTCCTTCGTGATTCCCATCAAGCACGACGTCGTTTCCTGGTTTTGGCTTGTTTGGCTCTGCCGCCTTAAATAAGAAGCTGTCTTCTTTTTTGATAGCTTCTAATTGTTCGTCAAGTCCTGTTAATTTTCCATCCTTATCAAACTTGATCTTGTCTTTATCTAGTAACCCCATCAAGGCCTTTTCGGATAAGGTTCCAGATTTCGCGATAGCTAAACGAATTGCGCTGTCACGTTTTGTTTCTTCCAAGTCATGATCGTACTTTGTTTTCCAGTCGTTGACGTCTTTTTGTAGTTGTTTTACGTCTACTCCGTCAAAATCCTTGACGCTTTGTGTAAGCTCTTGAATGCGTGTTTCTTTGGCTTGCATGTCGCTCTCGTATTTTGCTTTCGAGACGTAGTCTCCTGAGGCAAGGTTCGCTAATTTTACGTCTTTATTTCCTTCTAGCTTAGCTGCAACCTGTGCATACAATTCCTCACCTAAGATTTCTTTTAAAAACTCCATTTTGTCCTCCTGTGTTTTTTATATCTGGTTCACTCCAGTATCGAGTCCGGCCTTTTATATCCCGTGCCGAGGGGTATTCAAGCCTTTTATATGCCGTGCTTAGGGCATAATAAAAACCGCGCCATTCCTAGCACGGTTCTTGTCCTTATTTAGTTGTGTTCTATAGTACTTCCGCAATTCCTTTTGCAAGTCTTGCGGCTTTCTGCATCAAGCTGTTTTCTTCTAGGTATTCTAGACCCTTCAGTGTTATTCGGATACCTTCTAGCCCTTCAATGTTTGGTGTTGGGTCTCCTATGTATTGGATCACCTGGAATCCCTCAACGTATCCATTTTTCAGTAGCATGCCTAAAAGTGCTTTTCTCTTTGGTTCTGTGATGCCTAGGTTATCCACTGAAAGTCTTCGGATGTCTACGACCTCATAGTCCATTGATTTCTGCAGAATTGATAGAATTTTGTATATCGTTCTGAAGTCTTCCGACATGTTCTGCCTCCTATCTACTAAAAAACCGCGCTATTTCTAGCACGGCTCTTAAGATGAACCTCTGCCCGGTGATGCTTACCCGGGTACCCTTTTGGCCACTTCGGCGTGTGAGACGCATCTTTTACCCACTTCAGATGCCCATCCTGTATTCATAGTATGGCATCAATTTTCTTTTTTGTAAAGCAGTTTGATTTTCCCTTTTTTCTCTTTGGTGATAAATCTCTTTGCGTTAATTGTATAGGCTGTAATTATTGAGTTGTTCTTTTCGGTTGCCTCTGAACCTTGCGATAACTTGATAACCATTTGTACGCTTTTTCCTGATTCTGAATCTATTTGTTTAACGGCCCATACTGTGTTTTCTCGTCCCACTTCTTGATATGTTGCATCCGGGTCTTCCAATATATCTTTTGCGTGTTTTACAACAAGCTCGTATATATCTGGATGCCTTTCTTTTATGTGCATTGCTCTTTCATCAGTGAATATCGTTTTAGTTGTGTTTAAGTTTTCAGGGTCCCCATATTTTTTGGGGTCAATCTCACCAAGACTGCTATAACTTGGTGATGAAGAAACGCGTCTTTTTGGTCTTCTTACAGGCTTGTAAGGTCTTCCTTTTGTTCCGCCTATCTTCTCAGCTGAATAGTCTCTCTTTAATCGGCCTTTAGAAGCGTCCACAAGCTCCTTCAGTCTCATCTTGTTGTATTTATACCAGTAATCCTCTTTCGTCGTGTCTAGTCCTGCTGCGGCTTTCACACGGCGCTCTCTGTCCCACTTTCTCATGTTTCTTTCGTAGGACCTTTGCTTTTGCTCCATCTGGTATATTCTGTCATTTTCTTTAGGATTTACGGGCTTGTTGTAATCCTCGCTTATTCCTGGAAAGTATGCAGTAAATGAATGCCTACAGTTCCATCCGCCAAGTCCTGCGCCTGTTCCGTATCCTGTGGCCTCATAAAAGTTCTCGTAATTTCCTTCCGGATAGTTTACCCAGAACACTTTCCCTTGCCAGGCTGCGTGGCTTGGTCTAGCTCCCATGTGGGCACTTGTCTGTACTAGATTTATATCTAGTTCTTCAATGACCGATTTCTCGCAAGCCAGGGCGTTCTGGTTTACTGCGGTTCGTACTGCCAATCGAACGGCCGCCTCGATTGATCGTTGAGCACCGCTTGGGTAGGATACTTTTGTTAGGCCTTCTCTGCATAACTTGTCTATTGTGTTTGCGGTCGCTTGATCTAGTGAGTAAGCTCCGCTTGATACCTGAAGGTAAGCCATGTCGTAGTATCTCATAAAAGTGTCGCTAGCCAGTTGAGCTGTGGTCCTTGTAAGGTTTTGGATGTCTCCCCACAGTGCTGATGTTCCTTTTTTGATCTGATCCGAAAATTCTAAGCCACTTGTGTCATATCCTCCAGCCTCTAGTCTGTCGAAGGTATCGCGGATACTTTTATAAGCGCTCTGTTGCATGATCCGGTCGACTTCTTCTTCGGAAGTGTGAAGTATTTCAGCTAGTCTTTTGTTAATCCAGTCTTGCTGGAGTCCTAGCTGCTTTAGCTTGTTGTTTAAATACTCCGTGGTACTTGTCATAGCATCCTGATTCATCTTGATCCGCTCCGCTATGTCCACCAGTATTTCTGTGGCCAATTCCTGATATAGCTTTTCTAGGTCGTCACCTACGTTCTGCAGATAGTTCGGTTCTAGCATTAGGCTTCACCCTCTGGCTCCTCTTCTTGTGTTTCATCTTGCTGGAAGAACACACTTTGAATTCTGTCTGCCGGGTTCTCTATTTCTCCGGTCATCTCTCTGGCTGTTTCTTCGTCCTCTCCGTAGTATCGGACGCGATATTCCCATTTCTGTAGGATGCCGGCCGAGATTTCCTGAAGCATTCTTAGGCGCTCCGCTTCCTCGTCTGAAAACATAGTGTCGTCAAATTGAATTGTGATGCGAACGTCTGGATCAAGCCCGGATATGTGGCACTTCTCTTTGCCTAGGATGATAATTGATCTCGTTAGCTCTGTAAGGGCGTCCTGGATTGCGATACGTTGCTTCCAGACGCTTTCTGTTAGCTCTTTATTGCTAGCACGAACCTGCGTTGCTGTGGTCATGTTCTGGATGCTGAACTGGTATCGGTTTTGCCCAAGTCCGCATTTACTTGATAAAAGGTTTAGATTGAATTGAACGTTCTCTTTGTTCTCGTCAACTCGAAGGCTTGGATTGTATTCCTCAAAAAGTCGAGGCTTGTCTAGACTTACTTGTGTTCCTGTACTTACGTATAGAGATTTTTCCAAGGTTGCACCGACGTCTGGCTCTTGCCTTACCGGTACTCGTTCACCTTTGTCGTTGAGCGCATAGGCTGTTGGCTTCATGCTGAATAGCGCCTGATCCATAAAAACCTTTTTCTTTCCTAGCAAAGTATCCATGAATAGGTTGTCGTATGCTAAGTCGCAGCTTTCCAGCATGTCGATTGCGTTTGCGTAGATTGACATTCCCAGAGGCACGTCTGCTATGTTGTTTTCAATATTGGGCTTTAGAATCACAAAAGGCTTGCAAGGTAGCTTGTAACTGATTGCTTCGCCGTGTGGTGCTGATACTCTTTCATAGCCTACAGAGTCTCCTGCCACATTGCTGATTTTGAAGTAATGGTTGTAGATTTGGTAGCCTTCTTGCTCTTGCTTGAAGACCTGGATGTACATGAAACGGTCCCCGTTTTGTGTATACTCGCTAGCTAATGCGATTTCTGAGATATCTTCCTCGTCATAGGTCAATGGCACGATTTTCTGCGCGTCCTTGATAGCTTTGATTTGTACGCTCTGGGCACTCAACTGTCCTTTGTTTACTGTTGGATTTACAAGCTGCAGATAGAAGCACACGGTCCCTTGTGCGAATTCTCTCTCGACCGCTTTGTTTCCTAGCTTCCAGAACTTGCTGTTTCCTAAAACTCCGCCGTTCTGGTCCTCTTTGTCTCCGGTCAGAAATTCCTGTGTGACATCCGTTCCGTGTTCGTTGCACTCCACCAGGATTCTGGTTTTATCATTCAAAAGTAAATCGGCCCAGTCTTCGCAGATTTTCTTAGCCATTCGCATTTGCTTGCGTTTTACTTGTCTGCTGTTTCCGTTTTCGTTCTTGATCTCATATTTATGAAAATCTTGAACGTAGCCTTTCCACCAATCATTCCAGAATTGAATTTTGTTGTAGTAGTCTTGGACTTCCTGACTCACAGGATATCCTAAGTCCTTTAGTATTGTGAATAAAACTTTCATTTAAGTACTCCTTCCTGTGATCAGGTCCATAAATGTCGACCAACTGTAAAAATGGGCGTCGAATGTATCGACGTCGGTTGTGAAATCATCCAGAATCTTGTCTTCCTTCGATTTTGTATCGTATAGGGCTGTGCTCAAACTTTCGACTACCATAGGTACTGCCTGGAACTTCATCTTGTGTCGGTTCAGCAGCATGTTGTAGGTCAGAATCCTTGTCTTTCCGTCTATCTTGCGGCAATCCATCACATTGGTTGGGAAGCCTGCCCTTTGTACGGCTACTCGTATACTGTTCAGAATTACCTGTTCGGCGTTGTCGACAAAAACTGTGGACACCACGAAGCCTTGAATCCATAAAGCTCTGATCAGGTCGACTGTCTCTGTGCAAAGTCTTTCGGCGTCTATAGTTCCTTTAGCGTGTACGACTTTCCGTTCTGCAAAGGTCACAATCTCAGAAAGGTCTGCCGTGATTCCTGTTACAATCAGGCTACTGTGTGAACGTGTTCCACCTATGTCCAGGCCTATGTTGATCATGTTAAAAAGTGGGAGTTCTCCTTTGACTTCCCACTCGTCTGGATTGTCTGCAAACTGTGGAAAGAGTAGCCCTTCCGCGTTGCACCATTCTCCTAGTATGTATCTGTTGTATAGGACTGTCCCTCGATATTCGAGCTTCAGGTTTTCCACGAATTCCTGCGGCAGAAAAGGGTTGTCTTCAATCGTGTATTTCTGTCGGAAGATGTCAGCTCCTGATTCTAGAAACTTTAAAAACCAATGGTTCTTGTTGTCTGGGTTGCATGTTCCGTCAAAACAGCTATACGGTTTATCTAGACGCGACTTTAGCATGTCAAATACTTTCTTATTCCAGGTTACGACTTCATCCCCGTAGCAGTACGCTACTGAGGCCCCTTGTATCTTTGTAACCTGGCTTTCTTTGTCTGCGCCTATCGCGTAGCAGTTACGACCGAAAAGCTTTACCGTGTTGTCTGGTCTTACTCTTCCAACTAGTTCTGGCCCATATAGTTCTCGCATGGGTTCTAGAACGTTTCTTTCCAGTGTCGACTTTGTGTTTCCTATGAGGAACACGTGGCCTGGAAGGCCCTCTATAGCTCGAATCCGTTTCGGGATGATGTAGTAATCCAGCCACGTCTTTCCACTACGCGTAGCCCCTTCTTTTATGTTCCAGCGGCTCGGTTTATGATTCCAGAACTCTTTCTGTTTCTCAGTCAGTTCCACTATCGTCTCCGGCTACGGTGTCCATAGCTCTAAGTAAAAGATCCAGTTTAGTAAGCTCTTTAGAAGGGTCTCCTTGTTTCTTGATCTGTTCGGCTTGCGCGTTCATCAGCTTTGTTCTGGCTCTGTCTAGGCTTGTGACAGGCTGCTGTCCTGTAAGGTCTCGAATGAATTCTGCAGCCCTTACGTCTCCACGTGTAGCTTTGTTGAACATGGTTGCGGCTAAAAGCATTTGATTGCTGAGCTCCTCATCCTCTAGACCCATGTCGATTAGCTTTTCTTTGTTTCTTTCGCTTGGCTCCAACTCTAGGATTGCGGCCAGGCATTGTTTCAGCTTCTTTTTCTTTTTCTGGACTTTCTGGCTAGCGGCTCCGCCCTTGCGTCCCATCTCTGCTGCATTCTCTTTCGTGAATGGCTTCAGGTTTTGCATAGGGTCTTTGCGCTGTCTGGCCGCTTCGCTTTTTGTACGTCCAGCTAATCCCTTAGCAGGCATCTGATATCAGCTCCGCTTGTTCTCCGGTGTAATCTTCCCAGCGCTTGATAATTACATCGGCATAGTGTGGATCATACTCCATCATGAAGCACCTCCGTCCTAGCTGTTCGCAGGCCATAAGCGTGGAGCCTGAACCTCCGAATAGGTCCAGCACGTTTTCTCCAGTTCGGCTGCTGTTCTTGATCTGCCTTGCAATCAGTGGAATTGGTTTCATGGTTGGATGCAGATCGGATTTTGTAGGCTTCTTCTCGTCCAGAATCGTTGTGTCCTTGCACCCCCCAGGATTGATTTTAGAAGGTCTTTAAGCTCGTCCTTCTTCATGCTGTCAATGTCCAGGTTTTCTGTGTCTTCGAGTACGGTTACAAGGTTTCTTGTGTTGACAAAGTAATGGGCTGCGCCATCTTTCCATCCGTAAAGGCACGGCTCATGCTTCCACTGGTAGTCCTGGCGACCCAGTGCGAATGTGTTCTTGTTCCAGATCAAGGTTTGTCGGATGTTTAGGCCTGCGCGTTCTGCAGCTTCCAGAAAGTTCTTGCTCTGCGTGGATGCGTACCAAATATAGAAGGCCCCGCCTGCCTTGAGCTGTTCTGTCATGTTCTCGAAGGCTACTTTTAAAAACTCGATAAATCCCTCGTCGTCTTCCCATGAGTCGTTATCAATGACCAGTCCGTCGGTTCTTCGGTGTAGCTGCTTAGCCTCTGAAGGTCTCATGTGTTGCCCTAAGGCTACGTTATACGGTGGATCAGTTACGACCATATCCATGGTAGCGTCGCTGCAAAGCTTTTCTACATCCTGGCGTTTGGTACTGTCTCCGACCATCAATCTGTGCCTTCCTAGCATCCAGCATTGTCCTCTTTTGGTTGTTGGCTTTTCCGGAATCTCTGGCTCGAAGTTGTCGTCCTCTGCGATTTGTTCGTAGAATGTTTCCGTTTCAAAACCAAAAGGCTCCATATCGAAGTCCATGTTGTCTAGCTCTTCCAGTTCAAACTGTAAAGCGTCAAGGTCCCATTGTGCTGCCTCTGCGACTTTGTTGTCTGCCAATCGGTAGGCTTTCACCTGTGCTGGCGTTAAGTCATCCGCCTGGATGCATGGCACTGTCTCAAGGCCTAGCTTTTGTGCTGCCTTCCATCTCGTGTGTCCTGCAATGATGATCAGGTCTTTATCCACCACAATCGGTTGCTTGAATCCGAACTCGTCTATAGATGCTGCGACTAAATCGACGGCATCTTCGTTCAGTCTTGGGTTATTCTCGTAAGGCTTCAGGTCGCATGTTCTTATGTCTGTAATGTTCATGTGTGTTCACCTCTGTTGTATTAAAAAAGAAGCTGTGTCTGCTTCTTTGTTGTCTATGATTACCCGGAGCGCTGAAAAGAAAATAAAATTAATGTCCATGATTTGTCGTAGCTGATGTTTGACGTTGTCTGGAAAGCACTCGTTTTTTATAAAGGAGGACGCTCCGGGTAAAAGAAAAGAGGGCCCTTTTCTACCGGTCCTCTTTTACAAGTACTAATATACCACCCGAAAGCGGTTTACAGTGTAAACTCTTCAGTCTTTTGTCAGATTTTTTACCTCTGCCATTAGATGTTTATACATCCCTTGTCTTGTATAGCCATATTTTTCAGCCACTTCCACGGCCTTGATTCTATGAATGTACAGATCCCATAGAATATTCTGATCTTGCAAATCGAGAAGTTCTGTCCATCTTAGGTCCATCAGTCTTTTCTGGAAATGGTGCAGCTCTTGTTCTTTGGCTGATATCTCTTCAAATAGACCGAGTGGGCTGTGGTACTGATGCTGATATGTCGGCATAGGCCACTTGCTTCTTTTCTGTTCTGCAGTCAGTTCGATTCCTCCAGACTTTGCAAGTCCCGTTGTCTGGTGGTTTAGTACCTCCAGTTCCTGATTCAGTTCAATCAAACGGTGGCAGCAGTAGCGCACCGTTTTTAGTTCTGGAATTAATTCGTCGTAAGTCATGTTTTACCTCCTTAAAGCTTCGATTAAGGCTTTTTGTGTTATGTTCTTGTGTTCTAGTGCATCCAGCATATCCTCGTCTACTGTGCCTCTAGCTATGATCTGATAAATTGTCACGTTTTGTTTCTGTCCTTGCCTATAGATTCTGGCATTTGCCTGCTGATATAGTTCAAGGTTCCAGTTTGGAAGTGTGTACCAGATTGCGATATGTCCACCACGTTGAAGGTTAAGCCCATGTCCTGCGCTTGCTGGATGCAAAAGCAGCACGTCTATCTTTCCGTCGTTCCAGTCTCGAACGTCGTCCTCGTTCTCAAGGCTGCGAACCTCTAGTTTCTGTTTCTTCAGGTGCTCCTTGATTCGTTTTAGTTCGTGTTTGAAGTAATAAAACACCATCACCGGGTTCTGGTTTGCTGATTCGATCAAGTCGTCTAGTGCCTCAAGTTTAGCTGCGTGAAGGGTTGCTACTTCTTCGAGCTTATTTCCTAGCTGATCGCGTTTATAGATTTCTCCTGATGTCATTTGTAGAAGCTGACCACATAGCACTCCAGCGTTGGCTGCTAGCAGTGATTCGTTGTTATCTAGTTCCAGAACCTTCTCACGTTTGAAAGCGTGGTATTCTGCCATCGCTTTTTGAGGTAGCTCGATTGATTTTTTCAAATACTGAACCGGTGGAAGTTTGGCACAGTCTGCCTGATCCAGACTCATGCATACATCACCTATTTTCTTGTATATTTTTTCCTCTGCATCTGGTCTTGGCTTCCAATCGTATACGATCATCCCGTTTCTTCTTCCTGGAATTAGATATCTTTCTCGAAACTGAGTTAGTGTTCGACCTAATCTTTCTCCCTGATCGATCAAATATATCTGGCTCCAAAGGTCCGGGATTCCTTTCGGTGCTGGTGTTCCGGTTAGGCCTATAAATCTGTCAGCTAGCGGCATAACTTTTCTTAGGGCTCTGAACCTCTGGCTTTTTGGATTCTTGAAAGTTGATAATTCATCAATCACTACCATGTCAAAGTCAAAGTATTTGTTGTCTACTAGCCAGGTAACGTTCTCTTTGCCTATGAGATAAATATCTGCCTTTTTTTGCAATGCTTTCTCACGCTGCTTTGGAGTGCCTGCTATGATTGAATAGCTCAAGTCCTTAGTGTGACTCCACTTTTCTATTTCTTCGGGCCACGTGCTTTTTATTACGCGCACAGGGCCAATGATTAGAACTTTTTCTATGTCGATTAGTTTTAGAAGGCTGATGATCGTTAGCGTGGTTACAGTTTTTCCGGCTCCCATAGGGAGAAGAAGGCCACACTTCTTATGATCCAGTCCGAAGTTGATAGCCTTCTTTTGATAGTCATGAGGTTTAAATTCTGTCAAAGTGTCGCTCCTCCGGTATGATTCCAGATCGCATCAGATTTGTTAATTCGTCCACCTGGGCTTTTGTGCTGATGCAGTATACTTTCATACCTGTTGCCCGTATTTGAGCTACTGTGGCTTTCTGTAGGGCTCTAGGCTTACCGCCTGGCCTTTTTACTTCTACAAAAAAGGCCTTTGAATTATATGTGATCAGTCTATCCGGCACGCCTGCGTTTCCTGGGCTTACAAACTTCCAGGCTTTACCGCCTAGCGCTGATACCTTTTTAATCAGGTAATTTTCTACTTGATTTTCTATCATTTCTGGAAGAACTTCTTTTGAAGTTCGCGGTACCGCTCGGCGCATTCTGGACACAAATCTTTATTGTCAATTGTTGTGATCCATCCATCTGGAAGTCCTTTCCAGGTTTCGATTGTTTTTCCGTTCTCGATCTTGCTCTTTTCGATTCCGACTGATGTTTCTTTTCCGCATCGGTCGCACTTGACATACATTCTATTTTCTTTCATGTTCTATTCCTCCAATAGTCTTCTTCTTTGTCTTGTCTGTTTTGAATCTATAATGCTTTGAATTTCGCTGTGATCAATCCCATAAAACTCTTTTAGCTGATCCATGCAAATTATTACATCCGCCATTTCTTCAATCAGGTTATTTCTTAGTCCTTTGTACTCTAATGGCTTTGTCTTTTCTTCCGGATTGCGTACCAGTTTAGAAATCGCCTTTTGCAGTTCTGATAGTTCTTCCATAGCGACTAAGCTCTGCCTTTCGATTCCGTATCGGTCCATTGTTTCGTCGTTGACTCTTGCGTCTATCTCTTGTATAAATCCGCGGTATAGTCTTAAAAATTTTCCTTGCATTTCTATGTCTCCTTTTCTAGTTGATTTTTGGCCCTGGAAACGGATACGTGCGGAAACGCCTTCCAAACTCTTTATATATATACTATATTTTCTCGCGCGCATATACATACGCATATACTGTATTACACTATATATATTATATATTCATTAAGTTAGTAATATTTCTGTTTCTACCGTTTCCAATAGCTTAAAAAGCCTTATTTTATGCGGTGATTCCCCGGAAACACTCTATAATTTTAGCGTTTCCACATCCGTTTCCTTGGTTGCCTTGTATTTTTTTCCAACCGTTTCCAGCGTTACCTAAATATGATTCCTGTTTTCCCATGTGAACTTAGGATTCAAATAAACCCGTTGTTTGCCATAGCAGGCTCCCCTTTGTCTTGGTGCTGGTCCTTTATTCCACCCTAAACTTTCCATGATTGCTTTGAGTTCTCTCTGGTCCACGGGTGTAAACTTATTCTTTGCACCATTTAAAACTTCGCACCAAATCTCCAGTAAACTTACGCAGTCTCTGATGTCTTCCCCCTTGTTCTTCGGGTCTTCCAACCACTGAATTCTGGCGTATAAATCCATATCTTTCCAGCCATCTGGTAGCTTTCTATCTAGATAATCGCGGACCATATCTTCTCGGACACTGGTAAACGTGTGCTCTTTTTGCATCTGTTCAGCTCCGGTCAAAGCTTCACCCTGAAGGAATAACTTTTCTCCTTCCTTGAATCTTTGCTTGGCTTCGGCCCAGATCTGGTCTCTTTCTTTTGGCAGATCATCAAACACGACTTTCTTTGCCTTTGATATATCCGTATTTATCGGCCAGAATCTTCGGTTTCCTGTGTAGTCTCTTAAAAACTCGTCATCATTTGTAGTTCCGAAAAACACGCACTGTCTTGGGTTGTCTGTAACTCGTCTTGCGTAGGCTTTTCTGTATCGGTCGTCCCTTTTGCTGATAAACTGTTTCATGGACTCGATATCGGCTTTTCTGGCTGCAGATAATTCGGACCACTCAATAACCCATGATCCGTGGAGTGCCTCATATCCTTCTTTCCCTGAAATTGTTGTGATTGAATCTGAGAACCAATCTCCGCCCATGATGCTCAGCATGTGGCTCTTTCCGATTCCTTGGTGTCCTACAAGCACAGGCATGTAGTCCATCTTACATCCGGGTGTGTAGATTCTGGCCACGGCTGCGGTGAAAGCTTTCCTTGCGACCGCTCTGCTGTACTCTGAGTCCTCGCTTCCTAGATAGTCTATAAACAGCGTGTCTAGTCTTGGTATGCCGTCCCATTCTAGTGTGTCTAGATAGTCTCGTACTGGGTGAAAGCTGTTTCTCTCCTGAACATAGGCTATGGCGTCGTCTACTTTTCCTTTGGCGACAATGTTGTATTTCTTTTCCAGATAGTATCTGAAACTTGCATCATCCGTATCCGTCCAGGTCGGGTCGCTTGGGTTGTAGTTCCACCAGGGCAGGTTTCCCTTCTTGACAGGTTTCTGTGCGAATAGGTCGTTGCCTCCGACTCCGTTTTTAAGCTTTGGATCATTTAAAAGTATGCGGACTATGTTGTCTGTAGTGGGCTTGAAGTTTCCCTTCTTGTCCATGTCCATGGCATCCAGCCAGTCCTCGTTTACTTCTTCTTTACTGTCTTCTACCCCTTGCGAACCCCTCGCGGTGTCGTCCTTGAAGTCGTCCCAGTCCTCGTGAATCTGCTCTTTCTTGTCTTCTATAAGCTGCTTCCTGGTGCCCTCATCGTGTTCCATTAGTTCGAGCATGTGTTCTGTGCTTGCTGGATCGTCTGGCCACTTGTGTATTCTTACAAGGTCATAAGCGTTGCATAGCTGCTGCCCTGTCGGGTCTGTATTGTGGTTGCTGTAGGCATACTTATCGTCATAGATGACTAGGCCTCCGGCTGTTGATCCGTTCGTATAGGTCCAACGGTTCGGGTCTTCCGTCGGTGTGTATTCCTCTGGAATAAATGCCTCAATCGCTTCTTGGATCGTGTAGGCCCTGCAGAAGGCGCCAATCCATCCGGACTTAGACAATGGGTCCTCCTGGTGTCTTATGTCGCTGTGGTGCAGTTCTGTCTCTCTGTTAGAGCGAGGCCAGTAGCTGATGTCATGCCAGTCTCTGTACTGCGCCAGGATGTCATCCGGATTCAGGTCTGCGTTTCTGTTTCCTAGCTGTTCACAGATGTATTCTCCGTCCTTGCTGGTGCTAGGCCAGAACATCATTCGTGCTGGCTGATAGGTCGTGTCGTCGAAGTATTCCATTCCGATTGTACTTGCAATCCTTCGAGCGATTGCCTCGTATTCTTCAGGTGACACCCCTCTTTGTAATGGAATGATCCATCTGTATTTAGGCTTTTCCGGTGTGTGCTTATGCGTGGAATATATCACGCTGCAAAAGTTGCACGTTATTCGGATCAAGTCTAAAAAATCTTTGTCTGCGAAGTCAGCATCCAATGTGATCATGCTACGTGATAGAACGCTTTGGTTGTTTCGTCTGCCGTCTTTTAGTTCTCCGGCTACGAATCCACCGACGTCCTTGATATTGGACTGCTGGTCCTTCGTCATGTTCTTGTACTCTTCCACCGTCTCTTTTGTTCGGGTCGTTTCTTTTAGTTTTTTTGTGAATTCCTCCCAGGACATTTCCTGGTTGAAATATTGCTTTTGTTTTCTGTTGGTGCAGGTTGCTATTTGCACATCCTTCAGCCTCCTGTCTATTCTTCCGCTAGAATATAAAAGATTCTCTGCTTCCTTTTCATTTCATATTCCATTTCTTATTTCCCCGATAGGCCACTTTCTGTAGCTCGTGCTTGATACTTTGCTGTGTTCCTTGCTGGAGTGTCCCATTGGCCTTGATCTCTTCTAGAAGCTTTGTAGTGCGTTCAGCGTGCTTGCTGGCGTTCTCTGTATCGCTTTCCATATATCTGCAGATTACGGTTAGAGCGTTTGCGATATTGTCCAGCCTGTTGCAGATACGGTCTGCGGCCTGGTTGATCGCTTTTTCTAGCATGTCTGCATTGTCGAAGCTGGCCATGTCTTCCTTCCGTCTTTCTTCGGGTGGTTTGCGTAGATAGCTTAGACGAAGAGCTATAGCGTTTTGACTTCGGTTCTTTAGTATAGAGCCGTATTCTTTATAAATCTTTGAGCTGCTATAGCCCAGGGCGTCTAACTGCTTTAGAAGGTTGTCCTCCTGCTGTGTCCATTTAATACTCATGTTCTATCCTCCTAGCCTTGGTGCTTGTGCTATATCTAAGCCGAACACTTCTTTCAAAATATTTAGAATGATCAGCGCTGCTGTGATATAGATCAAGGCTATAATTAAATCTTGCTTATCTATTTTCATTTTTAGTCCTTCTTGTAATAATCGGATATAAATCCGTCTCCTACTAGAATTAAGTCTGGCGCCCAACTGATCGGCTTAGCCATTACGTCTAGCAGTTGTTTGAATTTTGTTTCTTTTTCTTCCGTCGGTACTTCGCAGATCACTTCATCATGAACGTGCATGATTGTTTTAGCACCGATCTCGTCGCAGCCTTTTAGCGTCTCGCATAGGCAGTCCCTTGCGATAGCCTGAACCACGTTCTCAGTTAGTTTTCCGCCCCATGTGTTGGTCCACTCCCATTTTCGGGTTGTCTGGTTCAATCCTAAAAAAGATACCTGGCCATCCTTGATTCGTGGTGTAACGTAACCTAAAATGCGTCTGTTGGGTAAAGATATATAGACGTTACTGCCGCCCTTGAAAACCTTCATGTTTCGGTCTAGGGTCGTGACTTTGCCGTCTGTGATTGCATCCTCGAAGGCTCTGCCTAGTAAGTACCAGAAGTCCTTGATACGTGGCGAGGCTTGTCTCCATTTCGTCACAATCTCTTGCTGTTGTTCTGGGCTTAGTCCCATCTTGCTAGCTCCGAAGGCTTCCAGTGCTGCCGTTCCACCTCCGTATCCGAGGGCAAGTTCGGCAATCTTTCCCTTTTGTCTTAGATGTCCATTGATTCCGTGCTTTTCTACGGGCACTCCGAACATCTGACTGGCTGATGCACAGTAGATGTCTCCGCCATTCTTGAAGACTTCCTGGCGCCATGTCGTTCTTGTTAGCCAGGCAATCACGCGAGCTTCTATGGCTGAGTAGTCGGCTACTATAAAGCTGCTGCCTTCGGGTGGTGTGATCACTGTTCTTAGAATCGTAGCGAATACATCGTTCATGCTTGGATAGATGAGCTCTAAAAGTTCGAAGTTGCCTTCCTTCACGAGTGTTCTTGGTTCGTCTACCTCGTCAAAGCTTGGGCGTGGGAAGTTCTGCGGTTGGATCAGTCGGCCTGCCCATCTTCCGGTTCTGCCTCCGAAGAATTGGAAGGTTCCCCTGATGCGGTCATCTTCTCCGCACGCTCTCTGGAAGGCGTCGTATTTCTTGACACTTGTTTTTCCTAACTCCTGGCGTATCTCTAGGGCTCTTCTTGTTTCTGGCCTTAGTGTACCTTTTAGAAGGTCTATCACGGCTTCCTTGTTTAAACTTTCAATGCCGTGTCCTTCCTGGTCAAGGATCCACTTCTTTAGCTGTGCTACGCTTTGCGGATTTTCTAGGCCCGTGATGTATCTTGCTTCATCCATGAGCGCCATTCCATGATCTAGACTGTAGGACTGAACGTTTTTTATGATCTGCGTATCTACGTGAATTCCTCTGTCGTTTATCCTCTGGTCTCTGTGCCAGTTTTCCCATTCCTGATCAGATACAGGCATCAAGTTATTTAGCTTGTTATAAATGGCTTGTTCGGACTCCACGTCTCTTCGGTTGTATTCTATGAAAAGATTCCATTTCTCCGGATCATGCTCCGGTAGGTTCTTCCATCTTCCACCGTTGGCTTTTGTTGGCTTGCAAGGCTTACAGAAATACTGGATCAGCCTTTTACCTGTAGCCAGTTTCACCTTGTCTTCTTCAATCCCCAGTGCAGGTCCTAGTTGGCCTAAGCTTGAAGGGTAGCCGTTCTCTGCAGCCATGATCATGGTATCTTGCCACTGTTCTGGTGGTAGGAATCCATCCTCTGTTAACTTCTTTTTTACTGCTTCTCCTAGAATATCTCGCTTTGCGTACTCCTTGACGTATCTGGTTAGGCATACTCGTTCGAAGTTTGCGTTGTGCGCCACCTTCGTGATGTTTTCGTCTGCTAGTGCTGATACTAAAGAAAAAGGCAGATCTTCTTCCATTAAATTTAAAACTTCTACTGGATCATTGCCCCAGGCGTATCCGAATAGAAGTATTTTGAAATCTAAACTCTCTGCGTATTTATAAACCCCGCAGGCTGCAAGGTCGACGCTGGAGTAGGTCTCCAGGTCGATATGCAGTATGGGCTTTTTACAATAAGGCACTTAGGTCGTCGCTTCCGGTTTCCTCGTCAAACTCAGAAGCGTCTGCCCAGTCAGTTGTTACACTTGAGTGTCCTCCTAATGGTTCTCCGTCTTTTACTTTTAGGACGCTGTTAAGTCCTGCAGCGATTCCAGTTCCTACGGTGTTATATGGATATAGATTGAAATTGATAGCTCCATAGCATCCGGAGTATACGTTTTCCTCGATTTCTTCTTTAGATGAGTAAGCGTATGTCACTCCGTTTTTACGGTAGCCTACAGATACCGGTCTATTGCTTTTAGCAGATAGCATGTATTTGTTCTTGAATTCTGGCGCGCTGAATTTCTCGTCTGCGTCGCAGTCAGTGATTATACCTCTTGAACCGACTCCTGGCGCTTTTTTTAGCGGTGTTACTTTTCCCTTGAAGGATTGGCCGAACTTCTCAATTCCTTCTTGTACAGCTTCTCCGTAGGCTTTCTGGATACGTGCTAACGTTTCCCTGTCTTCCTTGTCGATTAGAATGTTAAGGCTGTATTTCTTGTCCTGGCCTTCTGCCACTGCGCGTGGTTCTGCTAAATGGCAGTATACGAATCTTACTAATTTTGTTTTTACTTGTGACATCTTTTTGTTCCTCCTAGTTGTATTCTTTGTCGCATTACGTTTTTAAGCTGTCGCTTTAGATCGTTTCTGTGTGGTCCTGGTTTACTGTTTCGAATCTCGGCTCGGATGCGGACCATCTTTTCTTCGAGCTGCTTGATATCCTCTTTTGAACTCATCTTTTAATCTCCTGGGCTTAAAGCCCATCATGTGTTCTGAAGGCGACTGGATTCCTATCAGTCTTTTTATCTTTCTAATCAATGCCATCTTTAAAGTCATTTGCTACACTTCCAAACTCTGGGCGTTTGTCGCTTACTGGCACTAGTGCTGGTTTTCCTTGTGGCTTCTCGATATATTCACCAACGATTTCTGCAAAGTCTTTCTTTCCGACTAATTTTTCTAGAGCCGTGATAGTCTGAAGCTTTGGCTTTGTCATGATCTGGTCGAAGTCGAATCCTGCGTTTTGAAGTGCTTCAGATGCCTTAGACTCGTCTGTAATCTTTCTTTTGCTTGTTCCTTCTACAACTTTATATCCTTCGTAGTGTGTTCCTTTTAGCGCTTGATCCAGTGCGAATTCTTGTACCTCTTTGGCCCAGTCAATAAGTCCAGGTAACTCTGGCAAAAGTTCTGCGATTTGCTGATCTGTTAGAAGCATTCCGCACATGCGCTGATATCTTTCGTCGATAGCTTTCATCCTGGCAGCGCGTGCGTTACAGTTTCCCTTTACCCTGCAGAACTTGCACCAGTCTCCTGCTTGCCGTTCTCCTTCTCCGTTCCAGGCTTCTTTTGCGGCCGGCTTAACGGTGTTTTCCATCCAGTCTGCCAGTTCTTCGGTAGTAAGTTCCCAGGTGCTGATGTGATCTCGTCTAGGCTGTACGATATGAAGCTTAACTTTTTCAAAATCATATAAGCAATCGTAAAGTGCCATAACTCCTGCGGCGTAAATGGTAAGCTGCGGATTATGTGGAGCATTTACCTTGACCCCTTCTCCGTATTTAAAATCGATAACGTGGAGCGTGTGATTACTTACAATTACAGCGTCGCTTGTTCCGAATCCTTCCGGAATCCAAGGCGTCAGGTCTACCTGTACTTCTATGAAAAGATCCGCAATATCGCTTTTCTTTTTCTCTTTGTTGTATACCTCTAGAACATAGTCCTTATAGAAGTTTGTAGCCTCGTCCATTTCTCCTGTTGCAGCTTTTACTTTTCTTCGTGGATGTCCCTCGATCCAGTTACGAAGTTTCTTTTCGGCTACACTGTGAGCCTCTGTTCCTTCCGCTGCGTAGACGCTTGGCTTTTCTTCGATAGGCTCCTCCAATCTAGCAGAAGGGTGGCAGTGGAGCCATCTGTTGGAACCACTTGCAGAAAGGATAGCGTGTTGACTAGGCATGTAGTGCCTTCCAGGCTTCCTGGTATTTCTCTTTAGGAATGTCGCAGATCTTGCTAGCACCCATCTGAGTTAGGAACACTTTTAGTACGGCTACTCCTTTTTCTTTGGCAAATGCAACGCCGGCTTTCTGTAAATCTTCCAATGTAATTGGTTCTGCAGTCGGATCAGGTTTAGGCGTTGGCTTTACTGGTTCCGGTGTAGGCTTTGCAGTCTCATGAATAGGCTCATCTTGAGTCGTCCAATCTTTGGCCATTGGAATTTTAGTCTCATTTTCTTTACGAGTTGGCATTTCCTTTGTTGGCGTCTCTTCTTCCCATGGGAATGTTTCAGGCTCAGGCAGCTTTTCCTCTAGTCCTGCGCGCTTTAGGTCTAGCTCTTTGGCTAGCTCCAACACTTTTTTAGCGTCGTCGATTTCGCTTGTTGCAAATTGCAATGTTAATTGATAATACATTTTCTATTCCTCCGTTTCTTCCATTTCTGCGCCTTCTAGGCTTTCGCTTAGGTTCACAACCTGCTGTACAAAATCTCTAAGCATAGCCATTGCGACGTGTGTCGTGATATTTCTGTATTCCTCTGGATTGACATCCAGCGTCTCAAGAAAAGCTTTCATTTCTGATTTGTGTCCCTGAATTCTTGATTCCATTTGCATGTGGTCTTCAGTGTCTGGTGTCAGTACGATTTCTACTGAGAAAAGCTTCAATTCTTCCTTTGCTGGTTTTTCCTTTTTGATAGTAAGCATGTTTAGTCCTCCTCTGTTATTTCACAATCTGTTAGGATATCTTCAAGTGTTGCATCCTTATCAATGTCTTTGAAATACCCTTTTTCTTTCATTCTGGTTAAAAGAGCTATATTTTTGAACTGATATCCGGACGAATAGCCTTGTGAACAGCTTTGTAATAAATCCTGTTCAAATTTAGTTAGTTTGTAAGTCGGTTTTATATACGGCTGCTTTAGCCACTCCACTGTCCTCTTATGACATTTTCTTGGACTGTCTTTATCAAATTCGCAGTCACTGCATCTAGTTTGATTACATCGTTTAGGTTTTCCTTTGACTATCGCTAAATTCCACATGCAATTTTCTAGAACTTCGTCTTTGTAATGATCTAGATTAGTCTCCTGCCTTTGATAAATATCTGATTTTTCATCCATCTTTCTTTTTCCTCCTTGTATTTTTGAACACGTGCTGTATAATATAAGCGTGTTCTATTGCTAGAGCCTTATTCGTTTTCGAACGAGGTCTTCTAGCCTTTTTTTATAGAACGCTCGTAGGATTCTACGATATTCTTTTGTGTGAGGCCTAGATACTGAATAGCACGTTTGGTCAGAATAACGTTGCTGTCGATATTTTCTAGACCTTCTTTTTTTATATCTTCCATGATTTTCTGGAAGATCTTGCTTCCTTTACCCCTTCCGCAACCTATAAACTTTGATAGCTCGGATATGTTCATGTATCCCTTTTCCATCATCTCGTATCTGTAGGCTGCTAGGTTTTCTACTTGCAAAACTCACCACCTCCTTTAATAAAGCATTTGATAGATCATGATCCAAATTGCTACGCTTAGCGTAATGATCAGGATTATGAGCGCCATGTTTAGGGCTGTTACCAGTCCAGATCTAAATTTCTGCTTCCTGTTTCTTTTTTGTTCTGCATAGAAGGCTTCCAGTCTTAGTCTTTCTCCGTGAAGGTTGATACCCTCCGCAAAGTCTGGAAGCTCTGCGCCTGTTGTTTTGTGTTCCATTTCTCTTTCTTCCTTTCGTGATACAATCTCCTATGAAAGGAGGTTAATCGTTTGAAGTTAAATCAGGATTTAGTTCGGTTGCTTCTACTGCAGATAGAAGATAAAACCGGACCGTATGAACCTCTAGAACTCTCGGATATTTCTATAAAGGATTACTCTTATGAAGAGATTCTTTATACAACTGAAAGGCTTCTAGAAGCTGGCTATATCAAGGCACGTCTTAAAACTACAGATTTACATCGTAATCAGGTTATCTATTCTTTGACTTGGGACGGTCATAAATTTTTAGATACTGTTCGCGATAATGTTGTGTGGCGACGGACTAATGATATAGTCAAAAAATTGTCTTCCGTATCTTTGAGTCTGATTCTTCACATTGGTGAGCAGGTCATTCTCGATATGGTTCGAACTGGATGTTAGGGTTTCCTTTTTGGGATTCCCCTTTTTTTGCTGCCTGATAAAAGCTAGTGTGTTTAGCTCTGAAAGTCATTGATATATGCACTCGAACTTCTCCGTTTTCTAGGGGTTCTATTGAGCAATCGTGTACTGGGTAATTACTCAAGTCTAAATCATTTATCCTGATTACTGAGCATCCGTCTAGGATTTCAAATCTTTCTAAGTAGTCCTTAATCATTTCTTGTACCTTCTTTCTAGCCGTCTATCAAAGATCTAGTCGGATATTCCCAGGATTACCATGATAAATACGAATAGACAGAACACTGCTAGTGCTATAGCGCCTATGGTTTGTATTGTTTCAGTCATCTACTTCACCTCCTGTTTTTCTGGTTCCACCTTTCTAGCCATCTATTAAAGATCTAGTCGGATATTCCCAGGATTACCATGATAAATACGAATAGACAGAACACTGCTAGTGCTATAGCGACTATGGTTTGTATTGTTTCAGGCATCTACTTCACCTCCTCCTGTTTCTCAGGTTCCTTGGCTGCTGGTGCTGGCTGAGCCTTATTCATTTGTAGGCCTGTCAGTATTCCCTCTACAAAGGCTTTTTCACTTTCAGATAGCTTGGGAATCTTTTCTGAAAGAATTAGGCTTGTTTTTTCTATTTCCTGATGTTGCGATGCTTTCATTTTTTCACCTCCATATGCTTCGTAACTGAAGTTTACGATGTCATTATATGCTCGTCCCTTTACAATTATCAACACTGAAATTTAAAAAATGTTTTGTTACTTTACAATTTAAAACTATAGTGGTATTCTGTTTTTGAAAGGAGGCACTTATGAAAACAGTGGGTGAACGAATTAAAGAAGTTCGTAAAGCTCTAGGCCTATCGGGTGAGGCCTTTGGGAAGCCTATCGGTCTTTCAAGAGGGGCGCTTAGTAATATTGAAAGAAATACAAACGGCGCGTCTGATCGAACTATTAGATTGATATGTTCTAAGTATTGCGTGGATTATTTCTGGTTAACTGAAGGCAAGGGTGAAATGTTTATAGATGATATGGACGCCATACTTGAAGAGCTTGCAGCTGAAAAAGGCTATGATGCTGACACTCTTAGGATTATGAAAAAACTATACAGTCTGCCTAATGATCAATTTAATTTAGTAATGCAGCTTATTGATAATCTTGTAGAAAAAAAAGACGAGTAATCCTGTTTAGGTTGGTTACTCGTCTTTTTATAAAAAGAAAAACACAGAACCTGTTTCCAAGTCCTGCATTCTTCCGTGTGTGTTCTATTGCTGTGTTCCGTGTCTGATCCAGATTCTTTGTAGGATTTTATAGGCCTGTTCAAGGCCCTGCTGATCCATAGTCTGGAGCATGAATTCGATTTTCTTCCTGAGTTCCTCTATCCCATTTGTTTTCCCTTCTTCCTTAAAAAGCTCCTTTCCCAATTTCCTACAGTTTACAGCTATGAACATATTTTGTCAAACTTTTACAGTTAATATTTCGTTTTTTTTTTGTTTACTTTTTGAACCTAAAAGATTAATATAAACCTAGGAGGTGTAATTAACTATGAATAAATTGAATGAAGTCTTATCTTCAAGGCTCCCTGAGCTGATGAAAGAGTCTGGTGTCAGTCGTAGAGATTTGGCCGAGTATTGTGGTGTTTCTTATAACACCGTGCGGTGTTGGGAGGTTGGAACTAAAGCGCCAAGGCCAGATATGGTTGTAAAAATTGCAGAGCGCTTCAACCTGAAACCTCTTGATCTGATGAGCGAGGCTTTTGGAGATTCTGCAGTAAAGCCTGTCCGCTTTCTGTCCCTGGTCGACGAGGACGGGTCTGTATCTAAGTCGAATAGCTCGTCAGTCTTCACTTCTACGGCTACAGATATTGCGGCGGATTATATTTATGTTATGCCTGATGAAACTATGTATAAGGCGGATATTATCAAGGGCGACGTCTGCCTGATTCGCGCCACAGGTGCTATTCGTGCTGGTGTGCCTATGCTAGTGAAGTATCAGGGTAAAGCCATGCTGCGCTTTATTATTACGCATAACGAAACGAATCAGATTGCTTTACGTACTGCTAGTCCGTATGCGATTGGGACTCTCTTCTCAACGGAAGACTTCCATGATCAGGTTCAGGTGTTGGGTGTTTTAGTCGCTTTTCGTAGAAATTATAAAAGGAGGTAATCTCCTATGGCTCAGCAAAAGGACACAAAAAGAGGAACCTGGATGTTCTACGGTTCCTGTAAAGATATTACCGGAAAGACTCAGCGATATTGTCGTCGAGGTTTCAAAACAAAAAAAGAAGCAAAAGAAGCCGAGTTTGCCTTCCGTCTGGAAATGACTACCGCTCGGCCTTCTATAACCTTAAATGAAATGTTTCAGTTATACTGCAAAAACGCAGAGAATATGTCCGTAAAAGGATCCACTCTCTATACGCACGAGCATACTTATAGAAATCACATCCAGGATGATTTGGGAAGTCTGAAGCTTACGGCGCTTACGACTCCCGTTCTTGATCAGTGGAGAAACCGTCTGCTTCAAAAGAAAAAACCAAACGGTCAGCTTTATGCTGCCCCCACTTTAAATGGCATTTTAGATACGCTTTCCGTTATTCTTTCCTATTCCGTTAGACTTGGATATCTTGAAGTCAACCCGTGCAGATCTTTGCCTATCGTGAAAGATAAACGGAACTTGAAGGACCAGAGTCTGTTGTTCTGGGAGCAGGAAACCTTTACTTATTTTATATCCTGCGTAGACGACCCGTATTGGCGTGATGTCTTTATGTTTATGTTTGGCACTGGTGTTCGTAAATCTGAAATGTTTGCCCTCCAATGGTCGGATGTTGATCTAGGCAGAGGCCGGGTGCATATTTCAAAAACATTAACTATAAAAACAGAATCGGCTCCGTGGGAGATTACTCCACCTAAATCTAAAAACTCAAACAGATATATTGATCTACAGGATACCCTTCTAGATTGCTTAAGGCGTCGCTATAGCGAGCAGCAAAAGAAGGACGGGTTCTCGTCCTCCTGGTTTGTGTTTGGCCATATAAAGCCACTCCTGGCGCCCAGACTGGCTGTTGCTTTGAAGAGATATATCCAGGCGGCTGGTGTTCCGCCTATCTCTCCTCACGGTTTTAGGCATTCTCACGCGACTCTGCTGATTCGTGCCGGTGTAGATGATCAGCTGATCGCAGAAAGGTTAGGGCACTCTGTTAGTGAATTAAGAAAAACTTACGCCCATATATACTCCGAATCTAGGCGTGAAATGCTGGATAAACTAAACAAAATTTTATAAAAAATACATCAAAAATACATCACGAAGTAGCTAGGTGCTTTATATATAGGCATTTTAGCTACTTTTTCTCTATGTTAAACATAGAGATGTTTTATGTGTTTGTACTCGACCGAAAATCGAAAATCGGTCGATGAAAACGATTTTTTAAGCTTTTGTCGTGTTTTCGTTTTGAATATTCTTAATAATATCCGTTAAATCCGCTTCATTGATAGCACCATCATAGAAATCATTCAACGTTTCAATCAGACCCTTATCATCTGGTAAAACCGTTTCAAACACTTCTTTCATGTGTGCAGCCTCCTGATTTGAACCTGCATACTTAACAGTCGCATGAATCATAGATGTATAGATAACATTCACCAACATTAAGTGATACTTATTGTTGTAGCCATCATTACGATTGTCAATGACTGTGTGTGGACTAATTAGAGCTGTACCTTGATATTTAGCTAAAGTAGGAAACTCTAAATAAAGTCCCTTTACCGTCTTATATGTCATTAGTTTCAGTGCATATACACACGCAAATTGTTCTAAATCACCTAACATACGTAAACGATCATCACTGTCTAGAACCTTTTTAAAATTGATATCTAGTAATCTTGCCAAAACATCACTCACACATTCAAGATTGGTCTTACAAACCACTTCCTGACGACCATCTAAATCCGTTGTGATTATGAATAAATCGCCTTCGCGATCATAAAATATATTATCTGGATGTCTTAAATTCACCATGCGATCACCTTTTAACGAATAAAATTCGTACCCTTTCTAATTTCTTTTTCAGGCAAACCATACGCCTCTTTACCTAAGGCAATACTTTTCATCAAGAACGTCATATTACGAGCTAAAGCACGCATTGTTTGTTTACCCTCTTCATCCTGATTGGCTTCTTGTGCATTATTTCCATGAATTGAATTCCAATATTGACTCGATACAACAGGCATACCACTGATTGTAAAATACTTATTTAATTCATCAAAAGTAGCACTCGCTCCGCCACGACGACAAGAAACAACACTAGCCCCCACCTTCATTGTCTTATCAAAACGAGAAATATAGAACAAACGATCCAATACTGCAATCAATGTCGCATTCGCGCTGGCATAATATACAGGACTTGAAACAACCAATCCATCCGCTTCTTCAAATTTGGGTAACAATTCATTGACAATATCATCATATACACACTTGCCAAGTTTCGTACAAGCACCACAAGCTGAGCAACCACGAACAGCTAAGTTTCCAACTTGTACAGTTTCGGTTTCAACCCCACTTTCTTTAAATACAGCTTCCATTTCACGCAAAGCCAAATCATTCACTCCACTGTCATGTGGACTACCATTCAACATTAAGACTTTCATATTTTTCCTCCGAAAAAACCTATCTCTATTTTATCATTTGCGTCAACATGATAAAATGATATTTATGAAACGAATAGTAACTGGAATATTAGCACATGTCGATGCAGGAAAAACTACTTGTATCGAAAGTATGCTTTATACATCAAAAACAATCCGAAAATTAGGACGTGTCGACCATCAAGATGCCTATTTGGATTATGATAATCAAGAAAGAGAAAGAGGCATTACAATTTATTCAAAAGAAGCTCACTTTCATTGGAAAGATAGTGAAATCTATTTGATTGACACACCAGGCCATGTCGATTTTTCAAGCGAAATGGAAAGAAGTCTTCAAGTATTAGATTTAGCCATTCTTTTAATCAACGGACAAGACGGTATTCAATCTCACACTTCTACCATTTGGAAATGCTTAAAACACTATAAGATTCCTACGTTGATCTTTATTAATAAAATGGATATCAGCTATAAGACACAAGAAGAGCTTATGAATGATCTTAAAGTGCATTTCTCATCCAACTGTATCAATTTTAAATCAAAAGATGCTGAAGATGAACTGTCCATGTTGAATGAAGATATCATGAATCACTATCTAGAAACCGAAGAAATCAATTCATCACTTCTTCAACAAGCCATTTTTAAAAGAGAATGCTTCCCCGTATTCTTTGGTTCTGCCTTAAAAATCCAAGGCATCGAAGATTTAATGGATGCGATTATCGATTTATCTTTTATCCAAGAGTACCCTGAAGATTTTGGGGCTCGTGTATACAAGATTTCAAGTGATGACCAAGGCAATCGTTTAACCCACGTAAAGATTACGGGTGGTGTTTTAAATGCCAAAGATAAAGTTGGTACAGATGAAAAGGTAGATCAAATTCGTTTGTATAACGGAAAACAATTTGAAATGGTACAAACCGCTTATCCAGGAATGATTTGTGCACTAAAAGGATTGAACAAGTATGAAGTAGGTCAAGGGCTAGGCTTTGAATCTGACACGACAAAACCACTCTTAAATGCCTATATGAATTACCAACTCCTACTTCCCGAAGGTGTAGATGCACTTACTATGATGCGCTACTGCAGTGTACTTGCTCAAGAAGATCCGCAGCTACAAATTGAATATGATGAGCAGACGAAACAAATCTTTTTAAGGCTAATGGGATCCATTCAAATGGAAATTCTTCAAAAAGAAATTGAGAAAAGATCTAAAGTTAAAGTTGGTTTTACAACAGGTAAAGTCTTATTTAAAGAAACCATTCAAAATACAGTTATTGGAGTCGGTCACTTTGAGCCTTTAAGGCACTATGCCGAAGTACACTTAAAACTTGAACCATTACCTAGAGGTAAAGGACTTGTGTTTGAATCAAACTGTTCCAATGACGATTTAGCTTTAAATTGGCAAAATCTGATTTTAACGCATTTAAAAGAGAAACAACACAAAGGTGTATTAACTGGATCGCCAATTACCGATATAAAAATCACTTTAGTGGCCGGTAAAGCCCATTTAAAACATACAGAAGGTGGGGATTTTCGACAAGCAACCTATCGTGCTATAAGACAAGGTCTAAAAGAAGCAGAATCTGTATTATTAGAACCTTATTATAGTTTTGAATTAGTCGTTGAAAATCAACATGTTTCAAAAGCCTTGTTTGATTTAGAAAACAAGCATTGCTCATTTAAAATTGAAGAAGACATGAACAATCTTGTTCACATAAAAGGAACGGGACCCGTTCGTGAGTTGATGGACTATCAAAAAGATGTCATCGCATACACAAAAGGAAAAGGCCAATTTATTTGTGAATTAGAAGACTATCATGAGTGTTTTGATCAAGAAAAGATCATTGAAGAAACAAATTATGATAGTGAAGCCGATTTAAACAATCCAACCGGATCTGTATTCTGCGAACATGGAGCAGGTTATTTTGTGCCTTGGGATGAAGTCAAGGAGCATACGCACATCCAAATTAAAGAAGCCAACGCAACTTCCTATACTTCTTATGTAAAACATACAGTTCGTGAAGAAGAATTAAAGAAAGTATTTAATTCACTTGGTGGAAACAACAAGAAAGCTGAAAAGCCAATCAAGAAAAAAGCGAAGGTTGATATGAATTTAAATCAGATTCATGTCGAAAATAAAAAGCCAGAATGTTTAATGATTGACGGCTACAATATGATTTATGACTGGCAAGATTTAAAAGATATTGCCAAAGTAAACATTGAATCTGCACGTGATGAATTGATCAATCGAATCTCGAATTATCAAGGATATAAGCGTATCAAAGTCATCTTAGTATTTGATGGATATCGCGTAAAAAACAATACAGGTTCACATTTTAATCAAGGAAATCTAGACATTATTTATACGAGATATAATCAAACAGCAGACAGCTATATTGAAAAGGCTGTACACGACTTAAAAAAGAAATATGAATTATCAGTTGCGACAAGTGATGGCTTGATTCAAAATGCGATCTTAGCCAATGGCGCAAAAAGAATCTCAGCTCGTGAACTTGAGATTGTCGTAAAAAACGTAAACAAACGAGCTCTTTCGTACTTAAAGAAATAGTTTATGATATAATAGCGAAAAAGATGGAGGAATTTAATTTATGACAAGAAAGATTGCCATTATTGGAGCCGGTCCTGCTGGCTATACATTGGCTCAAGAATTAGTTAAAACAGAAAATGAGTACCAGATTGATATTTTTGATAAGGAAGCTGAAATTGGTGGAGCCATTTATACAGGTATTCCTGAATATCGTATGCCGAAAATTTTCTTAGAAAAAGCCTATAACGGATTGATTGAAGCCGGTGTTAAATTCCATTTTAATACTTTTGTGGATCAAACTATGTTTAAAGAATTACAAACAAACTATGATTATGTGGTTGTAGCGATTGGTGCCCAAATTGAAAATACTTTTGGTTTTGAAACAGGTAATGGCGTCGTTGCCGGCTTAACATTACTTTACGATTTAAATATCAATCACAAACAAGAAGACTTCAAAAAATATAAAAAGGCCATTGTTTGGGGTGGTGGAAATGTTGCGATGGATTGTGCAAGATCATTAGTTCGTATCATTGACGATGTCACAATCGTATATCGTAGATCTTTACAGGAAATGCCTGCAAGTCCTGCAGAAATCAAAGCCTGTGAAAAAGAAGGTGTTAAGATTGCCTTCTTAAACAACATCAAAGACATTTTAAAGGATGAAAACGGAAATGTTTGTGGTGTTCAAGTTGCGAAAATGGAACTTGGAGAAATGGATGAATCTGGAAGAGCAAGCTGCCACGAAGTAAAAGATTCATTATTCACAATAGATTGTGATCTAGTTGCGATGGCTATTGGTCAAAAAGTAGACTTCACTCCATTAAATGACAATTTAAAAACAACGGATACACACGCCTCTACATTAGATAATGTATTCATTATTGGAGATGCCTTTACAGGGCCAAAAACAATTGGTAGTGCTGTAATGGAAGGTAAAAAGATTGCCAAAGAAATCGAAGCTAAATACAATGAAGGAGCGAACTAATCGTTCCTTTTTCTTTGGAAAACAAAAAAGCTACCTACACCAACTCTTGCAGGGTTTGTAGGTAGTTTTTACTACATCATAATCTCTTTTCAAATCCACCATCAATTTCTTGATCCTCGCTAATTGTCACAAAGGCCTTTGGATCAATTTCATTGACAATTTTTTTGAAGTTACGAATCTCATATTTATTGACAGCACAAAATAAAATATACTGTTCTGTATCTGTATAAGCACCCTTACCCATCCAGTACGTTACACCGCGTCCTGTTCTTTCCATAATTACATTCTTCATATTTTCTTTCTTTGTAAAAATCAATACAGTCATATTGATATTTTGATAGTGGATACGATCACTAATAAAATAAAGAATAGCCACAAAGATAATGGAATAGAGTGATGTCTGTAAATCAAAAATAAAGGCACAAATTGTAAATAAGATCGAATTAATAATAATCGATAGCTTGCCTACAGAAAAGCCTGGTTTTGTCTTCGATAAACATACACCGGCAATATCCATACCACCGCAACATCCACTACTTTGTAAAGCAAGTCCTACTCCAATACCACACATTAAGGCTCCAAAGATACAATTTGAAAGCATGTCTGGCATAATCACAAAAGATTGTTTTGGCAAAATAGATAATGTAATGGTTTGAACCACTAAACTAATGACAGTCTTGATACAAAATTCTTTATTCATAATTTTAAAGCCCATAATGAACAAAGGAATATTGATCATAAAGTTAATGATACCCACCAAATTCATATGTCCGAGACTTGGCACCATCTTTACAATAAAATACTCAATAATCTGTGCAATACCAATGGCACCACCAAAGTTGATTCCATTCGGTGTCACAAACAAATAAATCCCTAACGAAAGTAAGATACTTCCTATAATTAACTCAATATACTTTTCAACATTTTCTCTCATTTTTACCACAACCTAATCTACATACATAGCTAAGTATAATGGAAGAGTTATTTTTTTACCATTAATTCCACAATTTCCATTCACAAATTTATATCCATAAGGAATATTTTCATTTTTCAACAATTGATCCATTGATTGTGAACGATTATTTCCTGCCTTTACTTCGACTGGAATTACTTTTGTGTTTTGTTCAATCAAGAATTCTATTTCTAGGTTCTTATTTTGGCAATAATGAAGCGAATGACGACTTTTCATTAAAATATCCGCTATTAGATTTTCATATATACCACCCTTTACTGGCCCTGTTAAAGTATCATCTAATATAGCCGATTTCATTTCAAAACCATACATTGCCACTAGCAAGCCTAAATCTGTTAAATACATCTTGTAGAATTTATCATTTTCATATCCAACTAAAGGAAATTGACAGGCAGATACATTTTTACAAAGCCATACAAGCCCAGCATCTCTTAACCACTCAATACTATTTTCAAATTTTCTTGCGGTAGCCTTAGATTCCACAACAGAAAACTGAAATTTTTTATTCTCTTTTGCGAGTTGCTTCGTAACCGACATGTAACAATTTTTTACCTTTGACTTTTCAGATGAAGAAGCATATTTTGAAATATCATCCATATAGCTTGAAATAATTTGTTCCTGAACTTTTTGTACTTGTCCAAAATGATTCGAGTCTAAATATGTTTGCACAACTGCAGGCATTCCACCTACGACAATATACTCACGAATCAATCGCATGAATTGATTGTGTATTTCCTCAGGAATTCTCTCTTTTGAATCATAATATTTTTTTAACAACTCCAACGTATTTTCATTGTATCCTTTTGCCCACAAGAACTCTTCAAAATCTAAACCATACATTGTAACCGACAACTCATAGCCAACAGGTATGCTCGTTACTTCTTTATAACTGATACCCAATAATGAACCACTTGCGATTACATCATATCTGTTATCTAATGCCAAAAATTTCAATGCCGTACGTGCATTCGGACATTCTTGAATTTCATCCAAGAAAATCAATGTATCCCCTTCAATAAATCGTATATGAGGCATCACCAATGTCATTCTCGAAAATATTTCTTCTGCTGATAATGAATTTTCAAATATAGTCTTTAATTGTGGATTCTCGATAAAATTTAAATAAATATAACTCTTATAATTATTCTTTCCAAAATAATCAATAATATATGTCTTACCAATTTGTCTTGCACCACGAACCAATAAACACTCTTGATTTTTTTCTTTTGACCACTTCAACAATGTATCATAAAACTTTCTTCTTAACATAAATACCTCCTAGTCACATTATATCATTTTTGCATATTTTTCGAGGATATTTTTTACTTTTATGCATATTTTTCGATGTTATTTTAAACTAAAATGCATATTTTTCGAAGATGTTTTCGATCAACATGCATATTTTTTCTATTTATCTGTAATTTGATAGTACAAATGACGAATCGCCATGATAGGATGATAAAACAACATTCTAGGTCCAGAAAAACGCATCACCTTACGTATCTTTTCTCTTTTATCCAACTTGTAACAATGCACCTTGCATTGCGAACAAAACGTCTTTGTTTCCATAAAAGGACACTTTTCAATACGCATTCTTGCGTATTCATACAAAGCCAAACACTCTGAACACAACTCTTTATCCTTATGATTCTTTCTGCAATACAAATGTATCATCTCATACACTGTACGCATTTCTTTTTCACGCTTATCCATTAGCTGACCCTTTCAGATTCCATATGAATCACACGATCACAATGTGCAAGAGTTGATTCACGGTGTGATACAAAAACAATGGTCTTATCTTTTCTTTCTTCATAAATTGATTTTAAGATAGCCCCCTCATTTAAGCTATCCAAATTACTCGTTGGCTCATCCAATAAAACAAGTTTCGCATCATGTAAAAACATACGTGCTAGGCCTATTCTTTGTCTTTCTCCACCCGATAAAGAACTACCAAGTTCTTCCACTAATGTTTTATAGCCATTTGGCAAAGATTGAATATACTCATGAATATTCGCTTTTTTGCAAGCCTCTTGAACTTCTTCCATCGTCGCATCTTGCTTAGCGACTCTTAAATTATTTTCTATCGTATCATGGAAAAGAATCGTTTCCTGCGTTACATATCCTTCATTCTTTCTTAAATTAGAAGTATTTAAACTCTTAATATCAATCCCATCTACTAAGATTTCTCCCTTTGAAACATTCCAAAAACGCATCAACAATTTTAATAAAGTACTCTTTCCACTACCACTCTTACCTTGAATTCCAATCACTTCATTTTCTCGAATACTCAAATTCATATTTTTTAAGATTTGTTCTTCGTCATACGCAAAATCTACATTTGAAATATCTAATTTATTAAATTTAGCTTCATTACCATTTACTACCTCTTCAACCATAGGTGTTTCATCCAATAAAGAAATAACTCTTTGTCCAGCCCCAATTGTCTGTGATAAAGTTGAACCTAAATTTGCAAGTGCGATGACAGGTCCAAAAGAAGAAATTTGAAGAACACTCGATACAATTGTGGATTCCATTGAACTATTCATAGATACATGAATCAAACATAAACCTAAAGATAATAAGACAACGCATAGGTTCGTTAATGAAACTGTCTTTGCCTGAAAATGCTTCAATTCCTTTTCGCGTGTAGCCAAAATAGAAGTTCTCTCATTCAAGCCCAATAAACGACTATCCGTATCCATATACTGCATACTTTCCTTTAAGCCACGCATACTCTCTAATACATAACTATTTAGATTGGCAGCTTCTTTTCGATATTCTACACCAATATGTCTTGATTGTTTGGAAATATAAATTGGTAAAACTATACCCACTAAAACATAGGCTAAAAACGAATAGATTCCATAGATCCAATCAAACTGTATTTGGATAATGATACAAACTAAGCTTGTGACAAACGCAATACAAATTGGTGAAATCGTATGTGCATAGAACACTTCTAACAATTCAATATCGGAAGTAATCAAAGAAATTAAACTTCCTTTATCTTTTACTTCTAATTTTGCAGGGCACAACTTTCTTAATGTCCCAAATACCTGATCACGAATTCGAGCTAGTAATTTAAACGCAATATAGTGATTACATGCCTGCTCTGCATAACGTAAGATTCCTCTTAAAAGGGCACACACAAACAACAAGATCACAATCGTATGAAAACTAAACGTAGGATCCTTCACCAATGCCATACTTGATAGAACAGGAATAAAGATGGCACATAAAAAGCCTGCAACCCCCATTAAAATGGCACAAATCATAAATCCTGTTAAGGGAAATACAAGTTTAATTAAACGTGAAAATATTTGAATTGTACTCATATTAGGCACCATATCTTTCTAATTCTTTTTGCGTAGTAAACAAGTCACGATACACACCATTCTGTTGAAGCAACCCCTCATGTGTTCCACTCTCTACAATATCTCCATCTTTCAAACAATAAATCGCATCTGCATGAATTAGATTTGCCAGACGATGCGAAATACAAAGCACAAGCTTTTCTTTTGACAATTCATATAATACTTCCATGATTTTATTTTCGCTCTCTACATCAATATTACTTGTTGCCTCATCCATAATATAGATGGGTGAATCCTTCAATAACGCTCTTGCCAAAACTAAGCGTTGTCTTTGTCCTCCAGATAGATTTTTACCACCCTCTAAAATACGCATATCCAATCCACCTTGTTCATTCACATAATCAAAGATACCTACTTTTTCTAAAACTATATTCATTTCTTTATCAGACACATCTTTAGCCATAGCTAAATTATCTCTAAGACTTCCACTAAACAAGTAGCTTTCTAAAGAAACTAAAGTCATATATGGATAGACGTTTATATCTTTGATTTCATAGCCAGATAACTTTAATTCACCCCTATAATTCGAATATTGTCCCATCAGTAAAGAGGCAATCGTACTTTTTCCACTACCACTCTCACCCACAAAACCAATCATTCCATTATGAGCTTTAAAATTTATTCCATGTAAAACTTCCTGATCCGTATAGCCAAAATGAAGATTGGATGCAGAAAGGAAACAATCCTTTAAATCTACTTCTTGTTTCTCTTCTGTTTCCATCTCTAATATTCCAAACAATTTATCACTAGCCGCCATACCATTCATCGCAATATGAAAATAAGACCCCAATTGGCGCATAGGAATAAAGAATTCTGCTGAAATCAAAATAATAAATAATGTTTGAAATAAATCTTGCGAGCTCGTTAACGCAAAGACAATGCCCAATGCACTTCCTCCATAGGCAACTAGATCCATGACAGTAATGGAATTTAACTGCATTGTCAAAACACGCATTGTGATCTTACGAAAATTTTCACTTTCCACATTCATCTTCTTATGATAATAACCATCTGCTTCATATATTTTAAGTGTAGTCAATCCTTGAAGATTTTCTAGAAAACTATCCCCTAATTTTGTGTATTGCCCCCAATAACGATTTAATAATCTTTTCGCAAACTTTTGTACAAATACAATCGACATTGGAATTAGCGGAACACAAACAAGTAAGACCAAAGCGGCTTTAAAATTCATAAAAGAAATGACAATAAATAAAGTCATTGGTGCAATTAAAGAATAAAAGAATTGCGGAATATAACTGGCAAAATAGGTTTCTAATTGTTCAATACCTTCACTAGATAATTGCACAATTTCTGCCGTACTCCATTTATTTGTATATCCAATTCCAATTTTAGATAGCTTCTTATACAATTGAGTACGCAATGTTTCTTTTACAATATGACTCGATGAATACGACATCTCAATTGCCTTTTGATTTACAATATATCGAATAATTAAACAGACTAAAATCATTCCAATATAAAGAAAATAATTATCTTGTTTTGTGATAATCAAACATAAACAGGCCGTAGAACATACGTTACAAATAAGTCCAATCCATTGATACATAACATTCTTTTTAATATAAGGAATACTTTCCTTAACTGAAAATAATAATTTTTTATTGATCATAACACACCTCAGTTAGTTGAAACAAATTGAGTTTACATTAACTAACTCAAGATGTCAAATCAAAAAAACAACTAGATTACTCTAGTCGTTAATTTCAGATACTGTAATTGTTTTAATAACCGGCTGCTTACTTTGTGCAATTGTTCCATTATCATCCATTGGATCTGCATCTTCACAAATCTTGTCCACAACCTTCATTCCCTTTGTGACATGTCCAAAGGCAGCATATTGCCCATCTAATGAATCATTGTCTTCTTGCATAATAAAGAATTGTGAACTGGCTGAATCATAATCTGAGCTTCTTGCCATAGAAATAACACCACGCTTGTGTTTAATATTATTTTTTACACCATTATCCTTAAATTCACCCTTAATGGTTTTATCCGATCCTCCCGTACCATTTCCGTTAGGATCACCACCCTGAATCATGAATCCTTCAATAATTCGATGGAATGTCAATCCATCATAAAAGCCGGATTTGGCAAGATCTACAAAGTTTTGTACAGTAATTGGAGCTGTTTTCCCATCCAACTTTAATGTAATTGTTCCATAGTCCTTCACTTCAATCTTTGCGATATAATCCTTTGTCTCTTTTTGACACCCAAACAAAGATATACATAGAACAAACGAACATAAAATCGTTATTAACTTTTTCATTGTTTCCACCTCCATCTTATTTTAACAATACACAAGAAAAGGAGCAAGACTGCCCCTTAGCGATTCGATTTTTCAATCCATTCTTTTGTCTTCATTACCTTATCTGGAAATGTCTTAAAATCTTTTAACTTCCAAGTCCAGTTTTTGTTTGATACTGTTCCAGGTGTATTGATTCTAGCCTCTTCTTTATATCCACAAATATCCCAAATAGGAAGAATTACTGTATCTGCATTACTATCTAACGCAAACTGACACAACATTTCATTAAAGGCACGGCTTGAATAGCCTTGGTTTTTAAAGAAACGACGCAAACTAATACGCTTATTTGAATCATACGTATGATAATCCTCATTGCATGTCGCATTATCATGTGTTCCTGTATATAATACAGAGTTTTTCTTTGCCTTTTTCTTTAATTGTTTAGCTTCCATTCTAAACAATAAAACATCCATTCCTGGAATTCCATAATCTTCCTCAAGTTCAATAACCTCAGGACGAATCAAACCTAAATCTTCTGCCACTAAGACAATATTTGGGCATGCCTTTAAAATCGCATCCATCAATTTATGAGCAGGGCCCAAGATCCATTTTCCCTCAATGGCAGTAGGACAAGATTCTGGAATCTTCCAATATGTATCAAACGCTCTAAAATGATCGATTCTCACCATGTCGTAACAACGATTCATCCAACTCATACGATTGCACCAGAAAAGATATCCATTTTTTTCCTGCGCATCAAAATCATAAATTGGCATTCCCCAACGTTGTCCAGTTTCACTAAAATAATCTGGTGGACAACCCGCAATATATTCTGGTTTTCCTTCTTCATCCAATAAGAAAGCTTTACGGTTGCACCATACATCCGCACTATCTAAATCTACATAGAATGGCATATCTCCCATGATTTTAAGATTTCTTGCGTGCGCATACATTTGAATTTCATCCAATTGTTTATAAAAAACAAACTGTAAAAATTCAATATAAAAAATCTCATCTTTATAATCATCCAAATCAATATCACGATTTTCTGGCCAGTTCTTATATTCATCTTCCCACTCAAACCATGGAGCCCCATTATAAAAACTCTTAAATAAAGAGTAGGCAGACCAATCCTCTAGCCAAAATGCATCACGCTTAAATGCTTCAAAATCTTCTTTAAATGAATCAAATTCCTTTTTAAAAACTTTAAAGGCCTTTTGAAAATAAGATTCCTTGAATTCACGAATCTTGTCATATTCAACAAAGTCTTTAAACTTATTACAATTCACAATTGAGCTTTGCGTCAACAACCCCATTTCACACAAACGATCCAAGTTAATATAGATAGGATCCCCCGCAAAACTAGAATATGTCTGATATGGAGAATGAGTGGGGCCTGTCATCTGCAAAGGCAAGATTTGCCATATGGTATACCCTGCATCCGCAATAATATCTATCATTCGAATTGTTTTTTGCCCTAAATCACCAATCCCTTGATTTGCAGGGATAGAGAAAACAGGACATAAGATTCCTGCACTTCTATTCATTTTATCACCGTTTTGTAATCCCTTTCATTACTTCTATTTTAACACACTTTCATAAAAAAGAACTATATATTTCAAAAAATTATATAGTTCCTATTCCATAGAGAATAAATCCCTCAATTCTTCCTTGGATAAAGTCGAAATGCCACCATTTGAATTTTCGACAAATATATCACTCATCTCTTTTTTGCGCTTCTGCATCTCATAGATTTTCGCTTCTATTGTGTTCTTCATCAACAACTGATACACTAACACATTCTTTGTCTGACCAATACGATACGCACGATCTGTTGCTTGATTTTGCGCACTCACATTCCACCAAGGATCATAATGAATCACAGCTTGTGCCTTAGTCAGATTTAGTCCAGTTCCACCAGCCTTTAATGAAATTAAGAATACGTCCGAATCATCACTCTGAAAAGCATCTACTTCTTCTTTACGCTTCTTCTTATCAACTGCACCCGTAATCATATGGTATTTGATGCCTCGCTGATTAAACTCTTCGATAAAGGAATCAAAAATACTTGTGAAACTTGAAAACAACAAGACTTTCTTACCATTCTCTTTTAATGTCTCAATCAATTCAAGACACATTGTAAACTTTGTACTCTCACCCTTATAGTTTTCATATAACATTCTTGGTTCGCAACAAATCTGACGAAGACGCGTCATCATCGCGATGATCAAAATCGAATCCACTTGTTCCAATTCTAATTGTTGCTGAAGCTGCTCATTGACTTGGGCAAGATTTGCAAGATACAACTGCTTTTCCTCCGGACTAAAGTTTAACCACATATCTTTCTCAACCTTATCCGGTAAATCCTTCAACACTTGTTTTTTCGTTCTACGCAAAATAAATGGCGACACCAACTTTTGAAGTTTGGACTGCCTGTCATCATCCCCCATCTGAATGGGTTTCTCAAAATTCTTTGTGAAATAATTCAAACTATATAGATAGCCTGGCAACAAGAAATCAAAGATACTCCATAATTCACTTAAACTGTTCTCAATTGGCGTTCCTGTTAATGCCAAACGATGTTTACTTTTTAAAACCTTTACACTTTGCGCATTCTTTGTCTTAGGATTCTTAATAAACTGTGCCTCATCTAGAACAATATATTCAAATTCCATAGGCATATACAATTCAACGTCCCTACGCAAATAATCATATGTCGTAATATAGAGTTCGTGATTTTCCTGAATAATCTCTTTACGAACTTCTTGCGTTCCCGTAACACAAACAGCGTCCACACCAATCTTAAACTTTTCAATTTCTGACATCCAGTTATACATAAGACTACTTGGACATACAATCAAACTCGGTTTATCCTTTGAAACAAACTGTTCATAAAACACCAATACCTGAATGGTTTTTCCAAGCCCCATATCATCGGCAAGAATTCCATTTAAATTCATGTTTTTCAAATCATACAACCATTGAATGCCCTGCTGCTGATACGTGCGCAATAAAGATTTATACTCATCCTTCAATTGAATCGTTTGTTCTTTCACTTTCATTAATCGATCTGTATATTCTGTAACCGAATCATCATTACGAACATCCAATTCTGAATCCACATCCATTAAATGGAAAGCCTGATATGCTGGTTTTTCAATTGTTTCCTTCTTGAAATCCTTTGTCGTTAAATTCATTGTAGAAGCCAATTCATTCAACTGTTCTAAACCTGTATCTTCCAAATCAATCATTTCACCATTCTTTAACTGATAAAACTTTTTCTTCTTTCGATACGCATTTAAAATATGCGACAATTCATCTGCGTTCACATCACTATCTAGTTCCATCTTCAATAAATCATTTTGAACATAGACCTTTACACTTAAATTCATACTGCGACGATTCTTTAAACGTTTCAATTCCTCAGACACATACACATCCGCTTGTTTTTGAATCAAAGGAATTCCATAATCCAAAAAATTATATAACGCATCACTTCGACCTTTAAATACAGCCTTATTATCTTCAATCTTGACCGCATAATGCGAAATAATTGCTTCTATACTAGCGATTTGGTTGGAATCTGTATTTGTGAAGAAACTCTTTTTTTGATTATTTTCTAGATAGTTTCCCCATACAATCATATTCGCATTTTCAAGATCTGAATACACACGAATATTCTCAATTACAGTCGCATATTTTTCTACATCTACATTCGTTTCTAATTGAATATAATCCATATATGGTTGCAAGCATTGTAAGTAAAAAGCTCTAAATTCACTTTTTTTAATCAACCAACCATCTTCTTGCGAAACATTATACGCAAGTGAAGCTAAAAAGCCATCCGCATCCAATGTATATCGCGTAATATTTTTATAATCCACTACATAGAAATGTTTATTACCAATTAGAAAATTATCATCCAAATCTACATTGAGTTCGAAACAATCATCATATTCAACCAATTTTATAACTAATTTTATATCTTTTTCATCCGTTTTAAATTCGGTATAGTCATTAGGCAAAGATACATTTAAATCAAAGAAATCATCCAGACATTCCGAATAGATTTCCCCGTCTTTTTGCCAATCTTTTGAAAAAGTATATTTCATCAAAAATGAATAAATCTTTTGACTTGGCTCATCCAAATCTTCTGGATTTAAATAAATCTGTGTGTTTTTCCCAAAAGATTCCAATTTCTTTTCAAAAAAGCCTCGCATTAAAGTTTGAATATTCTTTACTGTATATGCACGATTCACTTGAATCTTTAATTTAAATGCCGTCTGATCATAATAATACGAATTTGAAGGATGCAACGTCAAACGAATTCGATTCTCGTTTTCTTTAAAGAAATTGTTAACTTTATCTTCTTGTTTTTCTTTCAGAAAATCAAATGCCGCCTGATTCAAACTATGAATTCTACGACGCTTTCTTTCCAATTCTTCCTGACGATTTTTTTCTTCAATATATTGTTGATACTCCACGCAAAACGGAAAAGTCTGGGGATTGATCGCATTAATGGCACGCACTACACTTACTAAATGCACACACCCTTTATGTGTCTCTTGTGAGCAAGTACAATTTGTAGTTAATATCGTACCATATTCATTCACTCTAAAGTTAATAATTTCCTCATTCCAACGTGTTTGAATAATAGCCTTTACTTCATAATATAAAATCCGATCATGCACTCTTTCAATTGAAATACGCTCAATCTTACCTGCATAATAAGGATCATTTGCCTCATAATATATCCATGAATTTTTAATAAAACGATTTAAAGACTCTTCAAAAATATGCATACGCAACCCACCTAACTTTCTCCTTATTATACCACAAATTTGACTTTCTATTTTTGAGTTGTTAATGTATCAGAAAGAAAGAGGAATAATATGTACACAAAAATTTTTACAACCTTGCCACAAGAAGCCAAAAATATTCGTATTGAAGTATTCATGAAAGAACAAGGCTTTGAAAATGAATTTGATGATATTGACACTATTAGTCATCATATCGTTGTCTTTGACGAAGGAAAACCCATCGGAACATGCCGATTCTTCAAAGAAAACAATCACTACACCATTGGAAGGGTGGCTGTATTAAAGGAATATCGGAACCAGCATATTGGTAATTTACTACTTGAAAGTGCCGAAAATGAAATCAAAAAATTAAACGGAGACTTAATTGTAGTACACGCACAAGTTCGTGTCAGCCCATTCTATGAAAAACAAGGCTATATTCAGTTTGGTCAAATCGATGATGATGAAGGAGTCCCACATATGTGGATGAAAAAAAAGATACAGTATTAAGCTACTGTATCCAAAATATCCTTCATCTTTTTTGCGAGTCCCTTTGTCTTTTCAATCGATAAAGAACAAATCGCAACACGAATACCCAAATTTACTTTGACGGTAAAAATGTTGTTTTCCATTAATGCCTCATGGAATTTGTCACGTGTTTCATTATCCATAGATAAAGTTACGAAGAATCCTTCTTTGTAAGGATAATGTTTTAATCCCACTTCCTTCGCTTCTTTGACAAAGATATCTCCACGTTCTTTTAATAAATTTACATAGTGCAATCTTTCTTTATCATACGCATCTTTATGATTGTCTAATACATCTACAAATGTAGCCATAGCTCCATTGTTGATATTTGACCAAGTCGCACGCGCATCCTTTTCAAACACGATCTTTACTTGTCGAACTGCTTCTTTTTCTTGTCCTAACACAATGGCAGCTCCACAACGAAGGCCATAACTTGTCATTGATTTTGATAAACTAAATGCGACAATTACGACAAAATTTTTCTCAATTTGATCAAACTGTGCAAAGTATTCTTTCGCCTTTTCTTGTCTAGAAGAGAAATCAATATACGCAATATCATTCAACAATACTACGGCATGTGTTTTTGAACATTCATTCAAGAAAGAGATCACTTCTTTCCATTCGTCTTCACTCAAAGAATAACCAGTTGGATTGTGACAAGGATCATTGATCACAATGACTAAACGATTTTGTTTTTCCATCACATTTTTACATGCCGATTTAAAAGAGTTTAAATTAAAGTGATCTTCTTCAAATAAACTATACTTTTCCACATTCAAATTGTGCATCTGCGCCATTAGTGCATAAGATCCCCATGCGATTTCTGGCAAGACAACTGTTTGTCCCTCATCCAAACACTCTTGTAAAGTCATACCAACGGCACCGGTTCCTCCAGGTGTTGCGATAACTTCATGTTCTAAGTGTGAATTTCCATTCAATACCCAGTCATATACTTTTTGTCTAAAGTCTGGATTTCCTGTAAAACTAGCTGCATAAGCTGCCAATACTTTATTATCCAAGTTTTTTAATGAACTAAATACACTGTCTAAGGCAACCAAAGTTCCCTCTTCATCATATAAAGAACCAATTGTCGCATCTACAACATTTTCACTTCCCACCTTAGCCTTAGCCTCTTTTGCCTTGGCAACAATTGAGAATACAGTATCTACGATTGGTGTTTGATTGACACTTTCCTTCACAAAATTCATACTTATTTTTCCTCCTTTAAAGTATATGCTCCCAATACTTTTACACTTTCACACACAGACTGTACCTCTCGAATACAATCATTTGCCTTTGACATATCCCCTTCAATTTCGACAAAGAAGAAATACTCAAAAGGTTTATTTTTCATCGGTCTAGACTGAATACTTTCCATATTCAATCCATTCTTGGCAATACAATCAATGATCTTTGCCAAAGCGCCACTCTCATGTTTAACCGATAGAACCATACTAAAGCGATTGCCCTGCATTTGTGGCTTTAATCCAATTACTAAGAATCGCGTTGTGTTAGTCGCATTTTCTTGAATGTTTGTAGCCAACACCTTTAAGCCATACAACTCTGCATTTTCCTTAGCACCAATAGCTGCTTTATGCACATCCTGTTGTGCTGAAATATATTGAGCTGCCATCGCCGTATTTGGATAGGCCACAGTTTGTACATTTAATTCCTTTAAAAATTCTTTAGACTGTGAAAGTGCTTGATCCTTCGAATAGACCCACTCCACATCTTTTAATGTACTGCCCGGAATTCCAAGTAAACATTGTTCAATCTTTTGATCATAAATTGACTGAATATACACTGGATATTCCATTAATAAATCTAAGACTTCTCCAACCAATCCAGAATTCGTATTCTCAAAAGGAATCACACCATATTGTACGTCTGAATGGACAACCATTTGAAAGACTTCCTCAAAACTAGAAACGCCCACTTTTGGATTGGAAGGAAACAACTTCTCGCTCACCATATGCCCAAAGGCACCTTCAACTCCACAATATCCAACTTTATCATGAGACTGCAACGTTCTTTGATAGGCCTTCGATTCTTTCATAATGAACTTTATAAAAGACTCATAATATTCTTTATAATCCGGATTTTGAATAAACTGCAGATTCTTTTCAATTACAACCTGCTCTCTACCCGAATCTAGAATTGGTAAATCATTTTCTATTTTATACGCAATCACATCCTTAACAGCATCCAATCGTGCTTCATACAGCTTGGCCATTTCACGATCGATCGCATCAATTTGTGTACGTGCTTGTTCTAACTTATTCATTAGTTCACCTCATGAATATCATACCATAGTTTTCATATATTTTCTGAAAATGAATGATATAAATCATCTAACGTATAAAGAATAATATTTGAATCCACTGTTGAATTCGATTCTTTTTAAAAATGAATAAACAACATCTTCTTTTAAATCGACAGATGAAAGGATGTTCTGGATATATTCATTCTTTGGGACACGAACTTTGTAGTAATGTTTCATGAAACATATGGT
>ENA-OQIH01000140-OQIH01000140.1-human-gut-metagenome-genome-assembly--contig:-NODE-140-length-67612-cov-14.007774_pt1 | contig 67612 bp, 80 predicted proteins | sample MGYA00242575_ERZ504740 | MGnify/ENA primary metagenome ERZ504740 (study PRJEB26092, sample SAMD00036192) | human gut metagenome | host: Homo sapiens | study: EMG produced TPA metagenomics assembly of...
AACTTGAAGTCCCCAGTATAGACAATATTGCCTTGGTCAGTGCCAAGAACAATCCCCATTGATTCTGGAATAGAGTGAGTTGTTTTGAAGAATGAAACATCAGCATCCTCAAATTCGATTTCAGTTTCTGCGTCAATAACATGGAAGTTATTGAATTTCTTAACGCCAGCATTCTTGACAAAAAGTTTAGCCAACTCGATTGTGAGGGATGATCCAAAGACTGGTGCTTTGACTTCTTGCAAGATATAAGGTAGGGCACCAATGGCATCAGCGTGTCCGTGAGTTAAGAAAATCCCTTGGATACGATCTCTATTTTCAATCAAGTAATCTAAGTTAGGAATGACAAAGTCAACACCTAGTTGTTCATTTTCAGGATACTTTAGACCAGCATCCAAGATAAAGATAGAGTCGTTAATCTCAACAATATAGAGGTTCTTAGCATTTTCACGTACTCCACCTAGGGCAATAATTTTAATATCGCTCATGCTTGTTTTTCTCCTTTTTAGTTTGACTCTCTTCTAGAGCCTATTTTTACAGACGGTCCAAGAAGCTGAACGTTCGTGCGAACAGTCTCCTTGTCGATTTACAGGCCACAACAAAAAGTTGCATACCCTTTAAGTATACAACTTTTTGGCTTATTTTACAATTTAGAGTCAGACTAGACTTACTCAAACATAGCGTAGTAGTCTGTGATATCCAATTGACCTTTTTCTTCCTTGGTAAGGTCTTTAATGATTTGACCATCCTTCATAACGATTAGACGATTGCCATATTTTAGGGCATCTTCCATGTGGTGGGTAATCATCAAGGCTGTTAGATGGTCACCTGTTACAAACTCATCAGTCAACTCCATAAGGGCTACACTGGTCTTAGGATCCAGGGCTGCGGTGTGCTCATCTAAGAGCAAGAGCTCAGGACGTTTAAGTGTCGCCATCAACAGACTGAGAGCCTGACGCTGACCACCTGAAAGGAGACCTGCTGGTGTATCTAAGTGTTTTTCTAAACCATTACTGATACGTTCGATCAGACCTTGAAATTCCTCTGTGTAGAGATGAATTTGGCGTGATTTAAGCCCTCGTTTTTCACCACGGTATTTGGCAATCAAGAGGTTTTCTGCAACAGTCATACGAGGAGCTGTCCCCATTTTAGGATCTTGGAAGACTCGTGAGAGGTACTTAGCACGCTTCTCAGCAGGGAGAGCCGTAACATCTTCACCCATGATGAAAATCTGACCACTGGTCAACATGAGTGTCCCTGCAATGACGTTGAAGAGGGTTGATTTTCCGGCACCATTTCCACCGAGAATGGTAATAAAGTCACCTTCTCTAATGGTAAGATTAACATGGTCCAGGATTGTTTTTTCGGTGTCAAAACCGTTATTGACCTTAACAGTCGCATCTTTGAGTTCTACAATAGCTGTCATCGTGATAAGGTCACCCCCTTAAAGAATTTTCGGCGTAGGACAGGCGAAATCAAACAAATAGCCAAAACAATTGCACTAAAGAGTTTGAGGTAGTTAGTGTTAAAGCCAAGAGCAATAACCGCTGTCAAAAGGAACTGATAGAGGATTGAGCCAATACAGATGGCAATCAAACGTTCCAACAGAGTCAAGTTAGTCGCATAAAGGACCTCACCAATGATAATGCTGGCAAGACCGATGACGATAACCCCAATTCCTTTAGAAACGTCGGCATAACCATCCTGTTGGCTAATCAGGGCTCCAGAGAGGGCAATAATACCGTTTGAGATAACAAGCCCCATCACTTCCATATTGTCTGTATTGATACCAAATGATTTGGCCATGTCTCTATTATCACCTGTGGCAATATAAGCTTGACCTAGGCGCGTGTTAAGAAAGGCAATCAAGGCAGTGATAACAATGGTTACCGCAATGAGACCAACAATCAAGAGATTGTAGTCCTTGCTGAAAGGAAGCAAATCTTGGATAGTCTTAATATCAAGAAGTCCTAGGTTGGCTCTCCCCATAATCATAAGCATGACTGAGTTAAGAGAGGTCATGACCAAAATCCCTGCCAAAATAGTAGGAATTTCTCCCTTAGTATAGAGGAGACCAGTCACAAGTCCGGCAACACAGCCGGCCAAGACGGCAACCAAGGTTGCTAAAATTGGGTTCCAACCAAAGTTCATAAGGGTTACTGCTACTGCCCCACCAAGTGGGAAGGAACCTTCTGTTGTCAAATCAGGAAAATCCAAGATACGGAAAGTCATGTAAATCCCAAGTCCTAGGATTCCGTATAAAAGCCCCTGATAAATAGATGAAATAATCATAAGTCCTCCTTATTTATCAGCTTTAACAGCGATATCTGACTGTTTAAGCACATCGTCAGGGATGGTGATGTTGAGGTCTTGAGCAACTTTAAGGTTAAGCGTTGGTGTGCCATCATCGATAACATCTACAGGAACATCCTTAACTTTCTTACCTTTAAGAACCTTAACGGCACTACGAGCTGTAGCCTTTCCAAGTTCATATTGGCTTTGAGCAACTGAAGCCAAACCGCCTTCTTTCACCATCGTATCAACCGTCGTATAAACTGGAATCTTAGCTTGGTTGGCTGATGAGATTACTGTTGAAAAGGCTGAAGCAATCGTATTATCTTGAGGCGTCCAGATGGCATCTACCTTACCAGTCATGACTGACATGGTTGTATTGATTTCATTGGTTGAGGGTACGGCATACTCGACCACATTTAGACCATCTTTTTCAGCGTATTTCTTAAAGCTTTCAACCTGTGATTTGGAATTATCCTCACTTGAAGCATAGAGAATACCAATCGTTTTGGCATTTGGTGTCAGTGATTTGACCAATTCTACTGTCTGTTTGATTGGCACTTGGTTAGAGGTACCAGTGACATTGCCTTCCGGATGCTTGAGATCCTTAACCAATTTGGCTCCAACAGGGTCTGAGATAGCCCCCATGATGACTGGAATATCCTTGGTAGCTGCCGCTAGCCCCTGTGCTGCTGGTGTGGCAATACCGATAACGACATCGTTCTTGTCATTAACCAATTGTTTAGACATGGTTTGAATTTTAGACTGGTCTCCTTCGGCATTTAGGAGGGTGATTTTAACCTTGTCCCCCTTATAACCAGCTTCCTTAAGGCCATCCTCAATTCCCTTCTCGATTTGATCCAGGGCGTCGTGAGTCACGAACTGGAGGATCCCTACTTTGACGACCTTATTGGTATCTTGGTGTTCTTTTTTGAACAGATCTGTACCAATAGAACCGAGCGTCAAGATAGCTAAGAAAACCAAAGTCCAAATTAAACGCTTGTTTTTCATATGTGTCTCCTTCTATAAATTCTTCCTTTCTATTGTAAGTCATTTTCAGTCAATTAGCAATATTCTTAATTTATAAAAATCACCTTGCTCAAAGAAAAAGAATCAGAACAAGATGTCTGATTCTTTTCCCTTATTATTACTGATACTGTGCCAAGTCTAGCTTCATAATAAAAAAGTAAAGGTCACCATATTGTCCTTTGTAGCCAATATCATGTCCGTTTATTGTCACCTTAGTAACTGGTGTTGCATCTGGCAAGGCAATCCAACAAGCTTGCTGGGCTCTGACAAATTCATTGTAATCTTCAAAGGAAGTGTGTTTTTCTTGCTTGGCAGTATTTAAATAAGTTACTTCAATCATTGAGGGACCTCCTTATAATCCTTTACCTAAGGTCTAGATTACGCTTCCTAGAGAGCAAAGTCAATCATGACGACTTAAAAAACAGCAGGCTGGGCCATACAAATAATAGAAGGTCACTTAATGCCAGATCATGTTCATATGCTAGTAAGTATACAACAACGAATGAGTGTGGCTAGTTTTATGGGATATTAAAAAGGTAAAAGTGCATTAATGATGTTTGATAGAAATGCCAATTTAAAATATAAATTTGGAAACAAACATTTTGGGGCAGAAGGTTTTTATGTAAGTACGATAGGACTTAATGAAGCCACAATTAAGAAATATATCTAGGAACTAGTGAAGTATGATACCGCATTGAACAATTAAGTGTGAAAGAATATAAAAATCCCTTCAGTGATAACGGTAAGTAATGCGTCTGCCTCTTTGAGAAGCTTATGACGAATAAAAGAAATAAAGGCTTGAACAAAGTGAAAGACTTCGTCTTAAGACGCTGGTTACTATTATGGACTTATAGCCCTTAATCAAACTACCCGTGAATTAAACTGCACCCCAAAAATTAGACAGAGAAAATCTAACTTTTGGGGTATTTTTATTACTTGAATATACGATATAAGATAACAAAAAACATCGATTGATGACTTTTTCAGTGGAATCCCTATCCGGTCCTCTCTAGATGTTAGCTTTTCATCACCCACTACAGTTGACTGAGAGCTGAGAGCAAAAAAAGAAGACCCCTAGGATCTTCTTTCTATTTAAGTTCTACTTAAATTATTTTACTGTGCGGGAAAATTAATCGGTTTTTAGATAAGTATATAATAGGAAGAAAACCTATTAAATAAGGATATATGCGTGTAAGCTATAGACGGTAAAACTTACATAAAGTTACTAAAACTTACACTTATTGCCCCTTATTTGCCCCCTTTTTCAAATACACAAAAAGGCTAGGATAATCCTAGTCTTTTATCGTTCCCAAATTACAACGTTAAACGAAAAAACCGCTCATTTGAATGGTTAAAAGATTTCGTTGTCTGATTTCATTTCAGCCAAGACAGAAGCTGTCAGGGTCTTCTCTGCGAGATCTCCTTCTTCGATCTCTTCGGAAGTGTAGTAGTAGTCAATGATAGGGCATTTCTCTAAGGCTTCGTCGTAATCACCACGAACAACGAATAGGTAATCATCTGTTAAACCCTCAGCGAGATCTTCTTCTAATTCCTCGATAAACTCACTGTAATCATAACTAAACGTGTAATTGCCATCATCAATCCACTTTTGAATTTTCGTAACAACATCAAGAGTTAGATTTTTAAATTCGCTCTCGTCATCTCTCACTTTTTCAATAACAGAACGACTGATACCAATCTCATTTTCTAAACAATCAGCAGGTATAGCCTTATTCATCAATACCATATAAACTCTAGTAGTGTTGATTCTCATTTTCGTTTACTTCCTCTTTTCATCTAGCACGGACATTATCGGATGTTCTCTAAATTGTTTTCAATCCATTCGAGACGATTTTGGCGACCTGCTGGTATCGGTCTAGGGTCTCTTGAGTAGTTTTTGAACCGCATTTGAAGCATATAGCCACCGCCACCGATAGAGCTGGATTCTAACGCAATCTCTAAATAAGCACTAGAAATCCAATTCCCACTAGCCGTGTACATTCTTCCAGCACCTCCGATGATGTCACTATGGCTATTTTCAAGCCATTTTAAGAGTTGCTGTTTTTTGAATTGATCATAATAGGCATAAAACGGCATATTCATTTTTAAAGAATTGTCCAAGTAGTAATCGTTTTGAGCCTTGCCAATCATAGCAAGTTCAAAATCGTCAAATAGGCAATCAAGCATGGCGTTCACCCGTGCTGCTCCCATTTTTTCGATAGAAGTATCACCGTTTTTGAATTTTTGCCAGTTAGCATCAGTAAATTTGATGTTTGGCAGTCTATAAAAATCATTCTCAAATTTGAAATATCGTCCTACGTATTCCAAAATCAACTCTTTAACGTCATTGTTAATAATCATGTCTTTGTCCCTCTGTTTTTAATCCTTGCTTGCCATAATTTTCGCAAGCTCTCTAACTTTGCGAGCTTCTTCGATGTTATATTCCACATCTTCCGGATCCAGCTTGATGATTCGGCTATCTTCGTATTTAGTGCCAAAACGTGGAATAATTTTATAAACGTCTCCGTTCGAAATTCTCACGAGATCTGTTTCTAGTTTTTCCACTTTGTCTGAGAAAACTTCATTGCGAATGGCTTGTATTCTCTCACGCTGCTCTTTCAATCCTTGTTTATATTCTTTGTAAGTAGTCATTTTGATCTCTCCTTTTTTATTAAGCAATTACACTTTTTGGGTACCATTTAGCAGAAACTCCGTAAGGTGTCACGATTTCAAGCTTAACCGCTTTATCAGTTTCTTCGACCAATCCTTTAACACTGATCGCACTTACTGACATGAAGGCCAAATCTTTCTTGTTGCGTCCACGAAATTCTTTTTCAGCAAACCATTTTTTAACACCTTGGAATTTTACGTTTGAAGAGCGGAAGAAATAGAAATCATCCGTCATGTTTTGACGTTTAACGGCCTTCCAAGCAAATTTCAATGCTTCAGAAAAAGTCACGTCGTTTTTTTCGTTTTTGAAGATTTTCCATGCTAGGCTCATTACTTGTGATTTCATTTCGTTTACTCCCTTTCTTTATCTTACATGTATATTATATATCATGTATGATAGTTTGTCAACACTTTTGATAAAGAATTTTAAGTTTTTTTGCAAAATAAAAAAGCCCGGCGCAAAGTCGGGGCAGTTCAAGAAATTTATCGAAATGACGCCAAGCATTCCGAAATCTATGTTATCACTTATCTTTGGAAAACACAAATATAAAAAAGAGCTATGAGATAACCTCGTAGCTCTTTGCCTATGATGGATATTCATTATAACACAAAAAAGGGCCCTCTCTCAAATAGCCCTTTTCGGTGGGCACGACGGCACCCGTAGTAGGAGCTACCTACCGTATTTTGCGCTAGATAAATTGTATCTAGGTTATCCAATTACATTTTATCAAATTCTGATTTATGTATCAAATATAATCCTTTCAAGAACAGAAAATAAAAAAACGCACCAGACCCCGTAGAGTTACTGGCACTTTCCTAGATGTATTATAACATAAAAAAAGCCCTGCGTCAGAACGTATCTGTCCATAATGGATGCAGGGGGATTGTCGTTTCATGTATATTATAGCAAATAAAAAAAGCCCCAGCAAATGCTGAGGCTTCGACCACTACTGCCATGGTATCCCTGTTGCAGTGTGAGGGGAGGTGATATACTCCTTTTTAATTTTATAGTTTGCGTGGTCTGTTATTTACAGTTTAAGCGAATGAACCGAATGACGTTACACGGTGGCCATTCTCTGATTGACCGACTGCGACATAGCGACGATTACCAGACCAGCTAATGTAGCTAATCCAGATATAGCCGTCAACATCACACCAACCGTCATAGTTGATAGTTTCACCGGCTCCATAGACTGCCACAATTTCAGCACCTAGACCAGCACCAGCTCGAACATTAAGAGCTGAGACTTCAACCGTGAATGTCCCGGTTTCCTCGTTAATAGTAATTATACCATCAAACGGGGTCGGAGTTGGTGCAGGAGCTTGTGATTGGTTGTCCGTTGGGAAATAGAACCAACCTACAATGCCGTCAAAATTGCGTGTATTGTAACGAGCAGGACCACCAACATATAAGCTATCAGCGTTGCCGTCAATATTCTGCTCAATCGTTCGCATGGTATAGCCGTCTGAATCTTCGATAACCAGACCAGTGTGCCCGTATGGGTGCCCTGCGATGTAAGTAGTATCCATGACGAATACAGCCCCACGACGTGGACGACTGTCAAGGTTGCCCACTTGGTTATACTCGACTTCATAGCCTGCTTCTGCCGCTGAGTTGAGCAAGTCAATGGCATTGCCCCAAAGAGCACGGCCAAAGAAGTTGATTGAGATAGAGTTAGGCAGGTCAACGCATTGTGTCCCATAAGCTCCGTCTGCATCGGTACCAATCCCAGCGTTAGCTAGGTTTTCTGCAAATTGAATAATGTCATTATCTGTTGCCATATTAGTAGCCCTCCTTATCATTTCGTGGTTCGTGGTAGCCCAATGCTTGCTCACTGTCTCCAAGACCCTTAGTCGTTGGGTCTGTAACGATACCCAAAATTACCAAGATCACAACGAAAGTATTAACACCCTCTTGAATATTGCGTGGAATCTCAAGCCCGAACTGTTGCAACATCAAAAAAACTGCTGAGATAAGAGCTACTAGAGTAGCCTTGTTTTGCAAACGTAGTTTAAAATTAATCATTGTTACTGTTCTCCTTTTCTTCTTTCAAAAAAAACTTTTCTTTGTCGATGTTTCTCTTAACATACTTATCGATATAAGGGATTTCCACCCCTAGTGCTGATAGACTAGCCAAAATACTAGAGCCGTAAGCCGCAATCATGGAAAAAATGAATGTATCAACGATGCTCGTCAAATTCATGAAATTTGCAAATGGATAGAATATTGCCACAAACACAATCATTGCTGTGTGGCTGACTGCTCCTTTGCGAAATTTTGTACTCGAAAGTTCGTGAGCAGCCCACGCCCTAGATACACCCACAGCAATGTCTGAGAAGATGACGATGACGAGAAAGAGCACCCATGGGTGCTCATCAATACCGTGCGCATAGAAGTCTCGGACTACATCAAAGAGCCCAAAAATCCCATCTGGTTTATTGTTCATTGCTTACCCCTGTATCGTTAGACTCTGCTAGGATTTCATCTTCAATTTTGTAACGAAGGGTGCGCAGTTCTTGCTCATCTTTACGCATCTGTTTGCGGTATTTAGCATAGAGCTCAGCGTTAATAAGATTCTCTTGAACACTAGATACCGCATTCTCGTCAACGCTGATGTATGTCTGCTTAACAAGGATTGTTGCTCCTTCTTCTACGACGTTAAATTCTGCGTTGATTGTGCGTTGCTTTGTAATTTTTAGTGACATGATTATTTTCCTTTCTTTATTCTTCGACCGTTGGATATTCGTCTTCTGTGATGTAAGTGACTGTTCCTGTGTAGACAGCGTTTTCAGAACTTTGATTTGAAAAATACATGTTTCCATCAGGTTCAAGATGCCACACTGCACATCCTTTGTGTTCGTTGGCTGCATTTTTATTTACAACCAAGTGAGTTTGCACACAAGGTTTGAATCCATTTGGGATTTTCTCGTCCAAATCCTTGTGTTCACCTTCAACAACAGAATAGATTCCTCTGATTAAGCTGAAGGTTACTACACTGCCTTGTCGTACTATGTTAGCTTTGACATCATAACCTATCGGGATTTCTTTCTTTACAGCCGGCTGATTACTTTGCACGAACTCAACCCAGCTCCCAACTGTATTCTGCGTTAGAGTGCGTTTGAAGAACCTGCCAGAACTTGTTGTCAACGATTGATGAATACCACCCAGACCCTCTATCACTTCTAGGAAACCTACTTGTTCTGTAGGCTTAGGCTTGCTGATAGGGTAGTTCTTCATCGTGCTCATTACTGAGAAGAAGCCTGTCGTTCTGTAATCATCAAGATTCGTGTTGTTATATTCAATGATTGCAGCACCTCGAACTTCTGTAAGCTTGTGGTGCTGGATTGGTTTTGAGCCTGAATAAATCAATCCATTGACATCAAGCGCCCCATTTTCACGATATTTACCAATACCAACGCCTTGTTGGTCATAGGCCGCGATAACTTTATCGGTCGGCGCTGTATCTTGAAATTTTGAGTCTGAAAATCTATCCTCTAGTTTTCCTGTTACTATGAATGAAGTATCTGCAGGATATTCCTTGCCTAAATTTGCGTTAGATGCCTTGAATTCAGAAATACTTGACCATTCACCGCCAGCTTGCCCATTATCTGCTACAACATTGCTTGTTCCAACTTTTGCCGTTGTAAAAGTCAGCTTCATGGTATTTTTTTGAACCCCATTAACACTAAGAGGTGCTATCTTAGCAAATCTCTTAATGGTTAGCGTGTCTGACTTTGAACCACTTCTGGTAACCTCAAATTTCAGTGTTGGGCTGAAATAGAATAAGAATGTTATTTTTACCTCTTTCCAATCAGACCAAATCCCACGAGAGTCTTGAACTCTCCCTCTCAAAGTCATTTGAGTGTCTTTGTTTACAGCGACCTCACGGAATACCCCGCCATTCGTAGATACAGAATTACTGGCACCAACGATTTCAGCGTAGTACCCAGCTATTGTAGCTCCATTCTTTGCTTGTGCTCCGTTGAAAACGACTTTCACCAGAGACATGATGGACACGAAATGCGTTGGCTCTGGAATTATTCTTTGAGTCGTTGGATTTGTGTCCGTCAAAGTAAATCCAGTGAATGAGGGTTTTATGTTGTTTGTAACAACGCTTGCTGTTAGCGTTGTTGACTGCGTCTGAATCAATTTGCCGTCTACATAAGTATCAACATATATAGTGCCTCGGCCAGTTGTTGCATCCGGTATGTCGTTTGCAAAATCCGCTGGGATTGTCCACTTAAACGATGTCCCAACATTATCAGCAATTTTGCCTTGCTTGTTTCCCCAAGCATAGCGCAGTGTGTGCGTGGCACCAGCTAATTTCCTATCAATAGTGATATCTACCTGATTGCCAATGAATCCTTCCGAGACGCTCATCGAACTCCCTCTGGGGATAGTTGTCAGTGTAATGCCTTGGTTACCAATGTCTAGGTTTCCGGGGCTGTATCCGCCCGACCCATTGAAGTGAGCACGTACGCCGAAGGCACCAGACCCATCATCGGCATGGCGGACAGTAATTGTGCGGTCAATCAACTGTATTTCTGAGTTTCGGCTAAGCATCGCCGGGCTTCCAGAGTAGTCAATTCGTTGCCCAAAACCATCGACGTATCCAGAACATTGATAGCTTGCAAATGTCCACCCTTGATTCAGCAATGTTAATCGAATACGGACATCACTTGTATTGTTTTGGATATTCTGTCCAACTTGGTCAATCCACAACCTGATGCGATATCCACGGTCATTATTTGACCAAAATTCTACCATGGTTAACTACCCCCCACGTATCTAATCACGTTCCTGTCAGGATTGATGAAATCCTGTTCTTCTCGATAGCGACCAATCTGGATAGTTTTAGAGAAAATACCGTTCTCGATGTGGATCACACCTTGCGAGATATACATCACTTCATTACCAGCAGAGAACATTGAAATACGACCACTTGGACTGAATAACATAGAGCTAGAGTTATCGGTTTTACCAATGACAAGCCCTTCGTTTGATGAGGTCATATAGCTGTCAATGAAGTTCCAACGCTCTGACATATCATTCAGATTGTTCTCTAGTTTTGCGACACGGGCACTGGCATCAGCCAGATTCTTTTCAGCTTGTGCCCGGTTGGCATTGTTTGCATTAACAAAGTCTTGGTATGCCTTCACCCATTGATTAAGTATCTCAAGAGAGGCTTTAGCCTCAAGCTCAGCTTGCACCACTGAATTAACTTCGTTGAGCTTGTTGAGCTGAGCTTGTGTCAACACACTGTCAGCCTTAGAATCAATATCATCCTGTACATCTTCAATTGCAGGGGTCCAGTCCGTTTTGACTGTCCCTTTTTCGACTTTCACTTCCCAGACAGATTTGCTAGCTGTTTTGTGATATGTGTTGACACGTAGATGATAATTCCCTGTCGGTTTGTTCCAAGTAATCAGCGTTCCTGTAGTACCTGTTTTTAAATCAGATACAATCTGATAATTTTGGTATTTATCGTCCATTAACCAGAGTGTCACATTGTCACTCTCGACATTTGCATTGTGTATGGCAGTAAAATTACCGTCCGATTTCGCACTAATGAGATACTTTTGGTTTTGCTCTAAATAGACAGAAGTTTCGTTTTTGTACAAAACATTATTATCAAAATTCGTTGGTTTTTTATCTGGCTTAAAAGGTCCTTTCGAGCCTTTTAAAAGATTTCGACCACCAACTGAGACACTACCAGCAGTGTCATTCCATGAATAATCGGCTGGATTAGTGCTATTTGCCTTATCAAAGTTAGTACATATACCCAGATACCGTTTGGTGCCGTCTTGAGTCAAACTAAAACCAGTTCGACCGTCGGCACTATCCGCATAAGCAAAATGGACATAAGGTGTTCGTCCGTCTGCTCCAGCTTTGCCCGGAATACCGTCACGCCCGTCACTACCTTTCCATTTACTCCACCGGTAATCTTGTGGGTTTCGGCTATTCGTAGTGCTGAAATCTTGGTACATACCGATAAAAGCCTTGTCAGTATCGGTCTGGCTGAAACCACTACCAGACACCGTGTCAGCGTATGCGATGTGGGTGTACTGGGTTTTACCATCAGCACCCTTAATGCCGGGGATCCCTTGGTCGCCTTTAGGCCCAGTGTCGCCTTTATCGCCTTTAGCCCCTTGTTCCCCGATTTTAGAAACTGAGTATCCAGTTTCGCTAGTGTTATCTGTGTAGCTCCAGACTGTCTTAGTCCAGAGGTATTGCCCAGCTGGTACGCTAGGTACTTGGCTAGTCCAACCAGTTGTTGGTGGGACTGTCCCAGATACCCCTTTGGCATAAGTGATTGAAGTGCTACGAATACCGACACCATCTTTGCCCGGAATACCATCGACACCACTATTACCATCTCTGGCAATATAGACTTTCTGATAACCGGTCTCATTTGTATTATCGGTATAAGCCCAGATGGTCTTTGTCCAAAGCCATTGGCCTTGAATTAATTTCGGAGGTGTCTGAGACCATGTTCCGGGTGCAATGCTATCTGACGCTGAAATCCCATAAAGAACCGTCGTACCTCTTATCCCAACGCCATTTTTTCCAGCGATGCCATCTCGTCCATCTCGGCCGTTTAATCCGTCAGAAACACCGACGAACGTGATTTCATCGCTAGCAACTTCTTTCTCTCCAACCCAAGCAGATACCGTAATTACGGTAGGTTTAGTAATCTTGCTTGCACTCACTGTGTAAGTCAGTCCAGCTCCAACAATAGAGCCATCAATTACAAATCGATAAGTTGCGTTAACTGTCTGATTTCCTCGTTTTAGTGTCGGACGCAATGTTGACTGCCCTGTATTGTTTTTAAAGATAACACCGTTGTCTGTTGAAAAAAGGATGCTGTAAGGTCTGCTGTTTTCAACCATGCGTTCGAAGACAGTTCTAAGGTCTCCCGATGTTCTATTTTCAAGCTCTTTGAAATTACCAAAAGTTGTCGTGTTGTTAGCTGGGTTGCTAAAACTAATCTTTTGTTCAATAGCTCGAGCTCTTACGTCGAGTGATGGGACAAAGCCCTTGTCGTGAATAGTGATAGTGTCCCCAATTTCAACATCAACGAACCCATCAACTTCGTAAGTAATAGCTGGATAAGCGTTTTTCCGCAAATTCGCAACCCCTGCAGCACGGATAACTGTTGGATCATCACTGTCAACTTCTAAATCCTTTCGAATCCACTTATTGTCTTGCGTCGAAGCTCCAAAAGTCGAAGGGTACAAGTTGGCTGCATGAGGTGCATAGAGACAATTGCCCTCTTGCTTGAAGATAACAATCCCTTTGTCATTCTTTTCCTCCCAAGCCGGGAGACCATCGATATAGACTCGCACTTCAGGACCGTTTTCGGGTTGCTCTTTTGCTTTCCCGTAAGGAACAATCATTGTATAGATTTCGGTTTTATCAACCTTTCTCGTCATCGATTTGATGTTCTTTTCAAACGTCAGACGGATATCGCTACGAATTCGACCTACGCCAGTATGTGAATCGTCCGCTTGATGGTAAACATTCAGGACAAGTTGCTTAATAGAACTATCGTCATTAAGTCTAGTCACAAATTCAACTTCAGCGTTAAATTTATTAGCTAAACTCAATAGCCTTGCTAACTTCGTATCTTGCCCTTCCCACTCAAGCGTTTTTCTCTGATCAGAGACCTCGTTGACACCGAGCGTCACCATCGCAAACTGAGGAATGTCGAACGCATTGAGGTATTCTGCAAATGACATAGCTATGTCAGCCTTGTAAGCATTCGTGTATTCGTTTATCAACTCAAGATTCAAGTTCTCACAATAGCATCTCACCCATCGCTCATTCTCTTCGACTTTCATAATGTTAAACAAGTACGTTTGGCCATTATGTTTGAAGGAAATAAAAGAGCGCTCGTTTAGTTGATTGTAAAGCGGTTGGTTTGCTGTATCACCTAACAATTCCTTCTTCGAAACAGTAAACTCGAACGTGCTAGATGCCGTCTCAAGATTTCGTGTCCAAGTATCGTCGTAGAAATTTAACGTTTCTTGTTTTTCGTTATCAATGAAGCCAATCTTTTGTAAGTTGGCATCGTGAATCGTTAATAGCATTACAAATACCTTTCTTCAAATTTAACGGACACAGAGGGTTTGTTCGTGACCCACCTTGAGCAATAAACTTCGAGTTGAGACTTGCCAGGAGGAATTGTGATGAAGTCAGAGCCTTGCACAACATCAACGATTTTCGAAATGTTATCTACTAGTACAGTGTCGTTCTCGCTGTTTATCACAACTTCTCCACCAGCACGATATCGATTGGGAACTTTCCGGACCCCTACAACATAGTCTTTCCGATAAATAAAATCATCTAAGTACATGTGGCTAACTTGCGGTGCGTTCCCGATTTTGCTGAAGATAATGTGGATTTTATCCGATTTCTTACCTTTGATTTCAGGGATAGTGTATCTAGGATAAGACCCCCACCAATAAAATTGAACGACATCGTCAAACCTTTGGATGTCTGACCATCCTCTAGGTTCGTTAAATGGGTTGTGCTCTTCTATGTGCGTTCCTAGAAACTGCTTCCTGTCAACAAAACGGTAACCGCCCCTGCCATCGCTGGCTAAAAAGTTGTATTCACAACCCAGACCGCTACCACGTTTGTAGGTTTCGACCCCATACAAAAAAGTGCCACTTGCATCTGTGACACTAATTTTTAAATAACCCATCTGCTCTGCAGAGCCTAGCCAAAAAATTTGCCTCCACCAAAAATACTCGTACAGAGCACCTTTTACACCGCTGGAATCCCTTGGGATATCAAATGTAACTGATGCTGTCTGGCCACTCTGCAACGCAATGTGAGGGCGACCCCAAGCATTGTCGATGTAAAGCGTGCCGTTCGGTCTGGGATCGTTGCTATCGTTCGTGATACCAACGTTTTTCAAACCTTGTGACAATCCGTTAGGGATTCTGTGTTGCCCATTAGATGAAGCGTAATCAAACAGCACTTCTGACTGCTTGTAAGTCTCTGTATCCCCTTTTTGCCTGTCACCAAGCTCCAAAATACCGCTACTATTAACCAATCCGATATAGCCATTCTCACTATTGTGCTTCACTGTAATTATCGGATGCGCATCAACTGATCCGTCGTTGACAAGGTCAAATACCAGTTTGCCGTTTTCTGTTTTAGGGGTTTCGAAACTTCGATATGTGGTTGAGTGTGCGACTCCGTCAGGGACCATAAATTCAATTTCAGCTTGGTCATACCAGTCGGAAATGCCTTTTAAACTAACATCCCCTTTTACTATGGCTAAATAGTATCTGTCTGGTTCATCTGGCAATCTCAACTTAACAGGTTTGTCAGAATGTAGCACTCTAGCCGCTTGTTCCCTGACACGATAAAACATGCCGTTATCAACTTTAGCTGGCTCGTTCGGATCTACAAAAACAATGTCTTCAAGATGTCTTGTCGCTAAACTGACAGTAAGCTTGATTTTTTTTGCACCAAACGAAACCTGTTGAATGTTGACACCGATTTTAGGGGCTGAATCCGTTGTTATATTGCGCTCGTTCCCGATTTCGTGCGACACTTTGATTAGCTTAAAGTAATCGTTTAAATCGTATCCGTTAAATTGAAACACAGCCATTATTTAATACCTCTCATGCGTTTGTAAGTGAAATCTTTGTCTTTTTGGTACGAAGTTAAATCGTCCCCAGTTGCGTATGCAAACTCTCGACCATCGACACTCAATGAGATTGGACGACCGATTAGTTCAGTGATGATATCCATTGCTTGTTCGAGACGGTCCATTCTACTATCATCTCGAACCGACAAATCAACGCTACCACGAATTAAACCACCACCAAAACCATCAAACAAATCGTTGTCTTTGAATAGATCTCTAGAATCTATTGCGTACTCACTAGCCACATCAATCATTTCTTTAATCGAATCTTTGACAAATTTTACGCTTCTATCAATACCTACAGCCATCCCTTGACCAATGTAGATACCGACTTCATCACGGAATAGTCGTGATGGTGAATGGATTCTAGCTTTCGCTTGCGCCGCACGCTCTGCTTGAGCCACGAGGGCGTTTGCAGCAGCCGTTACCGCACCAAGAGCAGACATCATACCTGCAGCCAAGCCTTGACCAATCATTGCCCCTGCTGCTCGCATAGCACCTACACCAGCCATGGCACGGGCTTGTGCCGCATTAACTAGCGCACCCATTGCAGAAGACACAGCACCAATTGCCGATTGGATTCCTTGAGCAATAGCTTGTCCGGTTTGTTGACCAGCCTGTTGACCCATCTGGATCATTCTTTGGCCATTCGATTGAACAGCTTGCGCCATTCTTTGCATCGCTGATTGCACTTGTGCCGCCGCGTTGTTCATTGCTACACCAATCAATGGCGCTAACGTTCCAATTTGCATAATAGCACTTGTGGCCATTGTGGCACTTGATGCAACCAAGCTGAATTGCGTTGGGATCAAAGCAATTGAAGTGGTCAACTGCATAACACTTGCAATTACCATGGTAAACTGACTACTAATCAGTGCCACTGTAGCACCAACAGCAGTGAGGCTTGCGTTCATCGCAGTGAATTGTGTAGTCACTGCTTGAATAGATGCCCCAACCATTGTTAATTGGCTATTGAGCATAGACAAAATTGTCCCAAGTGCTGTGAATTGTGCCCCAAACATTGTCACACCCGAAGTAGCAACTAATAGTTGACTGTTGATCGTAGACAATGCAGTTGTGAAGGCCGTAAATTGGCTATTAAGTATAGTCAATGATGTGCCAATCATGGTAAATTGAGTGCCGATAAGCGTTAAGCTAGTACCTAACATAGTTGAACTAGTAGCCATTGTAGACATGCCAGTAGTGATCATGGTTAATTGACTAGCGAGATTAGTTAGGCTGGCAGTTAATGTAGTCATACTTGCGTTAACCGAAGTCATGCTAGAAGTCAATGACGTTGAAACTGCACTGAATTGAGTCAACCCAGTAGCAGCTTGCATCAAGGCTGGCGCAAGTGTCATGATTTGTGTTCTGAAGGCTGTGATAGGCCCCACGATTGCAGTTAGACCACTAAGCGATTGACTAGCTTGACTAGAGAATGTGCTAAACGCTGTTCCAGCCGTAGTCAATAGAGATTGTAGATTAGTGAACGACGATTGAATACTTGTAATTGTGCTTGAGAAACGACTCAAACCTGCAACAGCGCTAGAAGCTGAACTAGACACTTTGCTCATCCCATTACCAAGTTGTGTCATGCCAGTACCAGCTTGCGCCAACCCAGCCGAATTGTTACCGATTGAGCCGACACCCTTAGCTACCGCTGCAAGAGATGCAGCCATGTCACCGAGGTTTGTGTTGGTAATCTTAACGACACCATTAGCAAGTTGGTTGAAACCAGACCCTGCTTTCTGTGCTGCCGTACCAATCGAATTGAACACATTAGCCAAGCTATCCAATACACTACTGATTGCACTACCTGCAGAGGTAATCACGTCTGAAATGCCTTCAAATGCTGACTTGATACCGTCACCGATACCTTGCGCCGCCGTAGCGATAGATGTACCGACTGATTGCACTACGTCAGCAATGCCTTGTAATGCTGTACCAATCGCAGACCCAACCGAGCTAATAACATCAGCAACACCACTTAGAGCAGTACTAATAGCAGTTCCGATACCCATTGCCGCTGTAGCAATTGCCGTTCCTGCTGCTGAAACCACTGATGCAATTCCAGAGAATGCAGCGCTAATCACACTACCGATTGCTGTAATGATAGGCACAATCTGTCCGATGATAGCAACAATGCCATCGATGATAGATTGTAAGATAGGTGCCAATGTTTGAACCACTGTCACAATGCCTTGGATCAATTCGCTTAAAACTGGTGCCAATGCTTGAACCACTGCAACAATTGACTCGTAGAGCGTTTGGAAAATTGGCGCTACTGCCGAAATAGCTCCGGCAATTTCATTGATTACCATTGCAATTTGTGGTCCAAATTGACCGATTACTTGAGCGACTTGAACGATACAATCCGTAATGATAGGTGCGATGGCTATAATTGTGTCTGAAATTATCTGAGCAATCGCCGTCATTGTGTCTCCGATAATCTGTACAATCGGAGTAATTGCTGTGGCTACTTCACTGATTGCAGAGCCTAGAGCAGTAGCCAAACCGCTGAAAGCGTCAATGATAGCTGGCAATGTTCCTAGAACGGAAGTCCAAGCATTACCAAATGCTGTAATGGCTGGTGCCGCATTGCCAATAGCAGTACCGATAGCTTCAACCAATGGTGAAAGTTTGGCCAGTCCTGGTGCTGCTTCACCGACTGCCTTAACGACGATGCCAAATGCAGTACCAAATGCTTCAATTACTGTTCCGGCTGCCTTCCCAATACCTTGCACAACAGTGCTAAATGCTGAACCTAGAGCATTTAGGATTTGCGAAACACCTTGGGATTGAGTGGCCAATAGCGTGAACGAAGCAACGATAATAGCGATACCTGCACCAATTCCAACTGCTGCGATAGCGACACCAGTCGCAAACGATAGTATCTGAGCCGAACTCAGCCCCTTGAGACCTTGCAAGGCGAATTTTAGACCTTGCCCGAAACCTTTGTAAGTTTCAGCTATACCTTTGAATATAGCTGTCAAGATTCCTTTGATTGCGTTCCCAGATGATTTGATTACGTTGGATATCCCACTGAACAACTGGGCTATCGTTGACTTAGAACGTTTAACGCTATTTGTAGCCCCTTCAAGACCCTCGGTAGCTTTATTTTTAAAAGCACTAAACGGATTAAATGACTTAATCCAGTTCAGACCTCGCATAGCAGTGTCAAACACTGAAAGCCCAGCCTTGGCAGTCATAAAACCTGCCACCATGGCTAAAATGCCACTAGTGATGCCATTGAGCACGCCTTTAGGGATAGAGCTTGCAAACTTAGATACTGCTGAAACGGCTTGAGATATCCATTTTGTTAACGTTCCAAAGGCTGTTCCTAGTGCTGAGATAATTGTTTGCATCTCAGAGCTACTAAACACATCGCCAATTGAAGATCCGATGGTTTTAACAGCTCCCCAAGCATCTTCTATCGCTGATTTAAAAGCTTTGAATGCGCCGGTGTCCGAAAACGAGCTAATGAAACTCTTAACTGAGCTAGTAGCAACAGTTAAACCTCTTGATAGCCCACTAACAATGTCGCCAATGCCAGTGCCTAGCCCTTGGAATATACCCTTGAAATCTATGGCTTTTAGCGCTGCTTTAGCTTGGGTAGAAACATATTTAAATGAATCAGCTAAACCCTTGATGGCTCCTGTATTACTAAAGCCTTTCCAAAACGATTGAACGGTTTGGCTGACCCCTTTTACAACTTGGTCAATTGCTTTATCAAGTCCGTTTGCGAACTTCTGAATCGATTGTTCATCAATTTTGCCAAGAGCATCAATGATTCCCTCAATTCCTCTGATTGCCTTGTTGCTAAGCTGTTCAAAAACTGGTTGCAATTTAGTTGAAACCGTTTCGTAGAGCCCGTCAACGGCTTCGTCTACAGATTTGTACCTAGTAGCCAAGCTCTGCATGGAATCGCCTGCTCGTTTAAAAGCCTCTGCAAAGTCTTCAGTCTTAATTTCACCGTTTTGAATTTTGCTTACAAGATCATCAAGAGACATCCCCATCTCTCTAGCGACGGCAGCCATCCCTGCTGGTGACTGTTCCATCATCAGCTTGAAGTCTTGCCATTGAATCTTAGGCTTGGTCATCGCTTGAACCATTTGTTGGCTCAGTGTCTTCATTGCCTGTTTAGGATTTTCAGCAGAAGCGGCAAGACCACCCATAGCTTTTACCAAGTCGCCAGCATCGCTACGACCGATTGCGGCCATCTGAGAGAACGTAGTACCCATGTCCGATGCAGAATAGATTGTCTGTGTTGCATAATCTTGCATAGCCTTTTTGGCTGATGCAATTTCTGTTTGACCCCAGCCTAGCTGGCTTAAGCTCCCATCGAATGTTTTCCAAGCCTTCGTTGAGTTGTTAAGCTCGGTCATCATACCGCCGATACCGCTGGTTATAGCACCGATACCTTTGGTAATCCCAGCACTAACAAGGTTAGCACCGAGTACACTTTTAAACATTGAGCCTAAGCCCTTGCTACTCTTACCGAGTGATTCAGCTTGTTTTTGAGCGTTTTTCAGGGCGCTAGATAAGCCGTTATCTTGTGCTGACAGTATCGCCCTTACATTGAATGTTTTATCAGCCATCTAACAACCCCTCCTCTCTTTTGAACGCCAAATTTCGTCTAGCTATCTGGATAAGATGCCTATTGTCTTTTTCATGATCCTCGAGAAGTTCTTTTTCACGACGTTCTTCGTCATAAAAGTCTTTAAATTCCTTAAAGACATACTTCTTACCACCCTTACTTGTAGCCTTGACACTGCGGTTCAAGAAGGCTTGCAAATAAAGTTTCTTCTCTTCTTGGATAAACCTTTTTGCATAGGCTTTTTGATACAGCCTCAACTCATTCAGCGTCATTCGTCTAGCTTCTAGGAGTGTTGTTTCATACCTAGCCATGCAATTGGTGATTAAATCTTCGTAGGTCTCTTTTGAACTCTTGACGTTTTCTAAGCTTCTTCTTGAGCCTCTAACATTCGTTTGGCTGTTTCTCGTGTCAATGGTTGCTTCTGCAATTGCGAGAAAAAATCCTCAAACAAGTTATCCAATCGCCCATTTTCAGCCTCACGTTCAACGAAACGTTCAATCCCTTCTACGGATGGTTTTTGGCGTTCTGTAGCAGTTCCAGCTTGAATGAGGTCTAGCAGAACAAGTGGATTCTTTTGTTGCAAATCAACCACTGCGTGTTGTACACCAAAACCAAACGCTACACCGTTTTGGTTAATTGAGTAGCGCTCGTCAAGTACTCGCAAGAATTCAAACCCAAAATTCAAAGTATAGTCTTTGTCATCAATTGTGATAGTGTTCATGTTTTAAATTTCCTTTCAAAAATAAAAAGCGAGGGAACCCCTCGCTAACTGTTTTAATTATCAATGTCCAGTGATAGCAGTAGTGTCTTGGAAAGTATATTGGATCTCTCTGATTTGCTCGTCAGACAAGGTTGCTTCACCAGCTTGTGGCTTACCTTCAACAGACATCTCAGATTCAATCTCTACGAGCTCTTCAACATTCGCTGGGACTTCCCATGAAGACAAACGACCGATTGCATAGAGTGCCCCGTATTTCCCATTCGTCTTCTTATCAGTCAAATCGATTTCCCAAACTTCGACCTTGTATCCATCGACCACCGACTGTTTCAACATTTCGTTGACTTCGTCCTTAGTCCCGATTGCGTTGATTGACAAGGTTGTTTCTAGACCACCATCAGCAACAACCGCACCATCTTTAGTTTTAGTGGTGTCCGCATCACGGGAATATTCCCACTTATGTTCTGTTTGCAGTGCCAATTTAGCTGCTGCTTTCGTGTCCCCGTATTTACGGAACATCAAGATTTTATTCTTACCTAGCTGTGCTTCTTTTACATTTGTATCAGCCATGCTTTTCCTCCTTAGTAGAATTTGTAATATAAATAAACAATAAAGTGATAAAGCTCTTCGTCAGTGCTGTTATCACGGTTAGAATCAATTGACGACTCATTGACTTCCGCCGAGAAGTGCATCCCATCGATATTCTTGATAGCAAAATAGCTGGACAATAACTGCCCAGCCATATCAGATAACTGTTTACGGTCATCTACTCGTCCCCAAAGATGGACGGTTGACGACAAGCGACCTATTAAGCGTGACTTTGTGGCTCTGGGCAATGTTTGAATTTCGCCCATAACCACGAATGGATAAGATGCGCTGTCTGGTGGAAGGTAAGGGTAAGTAGCGAAACCGAGTCCCTCACTAATTCGAAAGAGTTCGTCATGTAGTAATTGGTCTGGTTGTTTCATATCTACTCCCATTTAGCTAATTCCTCGACCATCCCAGGGACAGTCGCTTCTAACGCAGGAGCCATGAAAGGCTGTGCTGCCATCTTTCGAGTACCTACTTCAAGGTACCCAGAATATTTTGTATGAGCCGTCACAACAGCTCTATCACCCCCAGCTTCAAGAGTAATCGAGCGACGTGTTGCGCCAGTGGTATATTTACCGCTGAATTGTGCCTTGCTAATTGCGTTCTCTTTTAATTTACTGCCGTATTTTTTTAAAACTCGTTGTCGACGTTCTGGATTGGCATTTTTTAGCAAAGATTGGCTCATCTCATCTAGCCCATAAAACGTAAGCGTAGCCATATTACTTCACCGCCTTATTAACGTACAAAACACTCCTTCCAGCTAGATATCCTCTAGCGGTTATTGGAATGTATTTGTTACCACGATACTCAACGGAAGTTACAGCCACTGTCACAGGGCTTCTGAAACGAACAACCAAGCTCGTAGCATTTAGCAAGCCTCCCAGTCTAGCTTGAAGGTCTAAACTTGCACCGGTCACATTGCACTTAACCTCTTTGCGCCACTCTTCCCCTCCGACCATGCGACCTAGGGCGGGATCGTATCGTTTCGGTGTCTTATCGTTTTGATATTTGAGTATCACTGTATCTGTGTATCTCATAGAAACAACACGCTCCCTTCCTTAGACTGTCCGGAGGTTCCAAATGTCCGTTGAAGCATATCATCATAAGGTTTAAATTCGTTCTCATTGTCGTAATAAGACATTGAATGACCATCTACTGTCTCAGCTTTAGCGCCTTCGGCCCCTCGACGATTGAAGCGTTTAATAACGCAATCCTCGAAGATAAAAGAAAAACCATCGTCAATATTGACAACGGCATATTCTGCTTTAAAATGACTAATTACTCTGTTTAGCAATACCCTTAAAAGGTCAATGCTATCGTCGTCATCTTTTGAAATTTCAAGGTCCAGCATGACATTATCTAGGACCTTTTCTCGATCTAATTCAGCCATGCTAGACCTCCTCACTCTTCAGTGTTATCTGTTGCTTTTTTGCGACTTGCTTTTTTCGGTTTCTCTCCAGTTTCAGACTCAAGGAAACCTGCTTCAGCAAGTTCTTCAACACGTTCACCGGCATAATCGTCACCGGCATAGTAAATAATGCCGTCAGTTTTATCCTGAAACGCTTTTAAAACTTTAGTCATAGCTACCTCCTACCAAAAATCAAGCTACTGGAATAACAGTGAGCATATAGCAATCGTCCAAGCGTTCGAAAGAAGGCAGTGCAATCATCGATACTTTGGTTTGGACGTTGACTGGATCAGTTGTTTTAGTAGTTGTAATTGCAATACCTTGGTCGACCACTTCAACTTGTGCTCCTGGAGTGTCTCCAGACTGCAAATCAGATTCTTCTGGCGTTGTACCGAAAACAGTAGACCCCAATGAACCGTTTGGAACCAAAGTCAAATGACCATCTGGATAGAATTTGCTAATCTCTCCTTTGTCATTTCGGTATGTGCCATTCTCTAAGAGAACTGTCACACCGTAGTTGTCCAAAATATACGCTTCAACCTCAGCTTTAGTCACTGTCGTCCCTGAAGCTGCAAGAGGCTTGATGATTTTGACCGTAGATTCTGATTTGCGAATCAAGCTAAATGTTTTGGCATTCATGATAGCAATCTCTGGCATCAAGCCGAGACTTTGAGCTGTTTCGATTGCTTCTTCAAGATCTGCAAGAGGTGTTGCTGCTGCTTGCGTCCAGTCTTTTGCGACTGTCTTCTTGTGGTCATCTTTAACACCATAGTCGATATCGACGTTTTTCCCTTCGTTGACAAACGCAATCTTACCAGTTGCGAGAGCTTGCATGCGCATAGATTCCAAACGAGCACGGGCACCTTGGATAAGTGTCATTTCGTCGTTGAAAATGCCTTGTGTGATAGTCTCAATCAAACCAGTGTTGTTAGATCCAGCGATTAAGTTGAGCTGTTGACGGTCAGCTTCTTTGACCAACATAGCTTCTTTGAAGAATGGCATTTGTTCGTCATGAATTTCAGCGCCCACACGTTCACGAATAGTGACATTAGTGTCGAATGCTGCCGGCTTCAAGACAACCGCACGCCCTGAAGAACCCTTGATGTAAGACAATTTAGTTCCAAGTTGTTTGCGTGCTGGGAAAATACGTTCCCCAAGCGTAGAATCCACATCTAATTGCGATGTGTTGAAATATCCAGCGATATTAGATGCTGTTACCGTGTCATAAATAAGACCCATTAAGCATTGCCTCCTTTTCCTGCAATAAATTTAACGAGTGGCAACGCTGTTTTAATAGCGTCGTCAACTGTACCACCGTTTACTGCTTCTTTCCAAACCTCACCAGCGTACAAAACAGACACTGTTTTATCAACAGACAAGTCTGCATCGTATAGAACGATTCCTTCTGGTGCCGTCTTGTTCTCTTCTACTGGTTTAGAGCGGTCATCGAAAATTGACCCACCTTTACCAGCTACCAAAGTACCAGCTTTGATATACTTCTTACCGTCTACGTCAACACCAGCAAAGCTTTTATCAACTGTGGCAGTGACAGCTTTGTAAGGCAAAGAACGCAGAATGTTACTTGTGTCAAATACTTTTTTTACTGACATAAAACTTCCTTTCTGATTTTCGGCTAGATAATCTTACCAGACGAGCGGACAGCTTTTTGAGCTAAACGTGAGCCGTAATTGTCTGTGTTAGAGATACCATTCGGTGATGCTTGAGGTGCATTTTGTCGAATAGTTTTCTTGACTTCTTCCGCAACTGCATTATTAAATACTGTTTCAAACTCAGTCACTGCTTTTAGTGCATCCTCGGCGTTGCCAGCCATTGCGAATGTCTCAGCCAATGCGCTAGGCAAGCCTTTAGCTACCAAATCTTTCTCAACAGCAACAACAAGTTTCTCATGCTCGAAAGCAGCACGTTCCTTCTCAAAACTCTTTTGCTGATCCTCGAACTCTTTTTTGGCTCTATCTTGAGCTGATAGATTGGCATAATCTTTTTCTTTCTGTAAAGCATCGGCTACTGCTTGAGCTGTACGCTCTTGTTCACCCTTATCTCTGTTATTCAAAGCAGTCTGTACCGCTTTGTTAATCATGCTATCTAATTCAGATTGAGAACCAGGCGCTTTGAAGTCGCTCGCAGGGGTTGGATTGTTTCCTTGCCCTTGGTCTTGGCGACTTTCTTGTTGTCCGTTAGTCTCGATAGTGTTATCTTGTTCCATAGTTTCCTCCTACCTAGTCTCGTAAAAAGCACCCTTTCTAAGCCACGATAAGGGCTAGCTACGCCCTCTCTAGTCTTGTCTAGGGTGTTTACCCACGAGCCACGCTAGTATTGTTTATTTAGGGCTTAAATTAGCCCTATGCGCTGACGAGGTATCGAACCCCCAAGCCCCTTGGCTAGCACGGCTATCAGCGCATAAGAAAAAGCCGTATTGCTACGACTTTAATTATTTATTTCATTAATCCGGTTATTTTATCTGGATCAGTAAGAGCCATCTTCTACATACACCTCGGCTACCGCACAACGACAGTATGGGTGCATCGGTGGGGCGTTTAGCCCGCTCTCCATCTTATCAACCGGGACGGGTTCTCTCTCAGTATCACGACCAACTTGTTTGCAATAATCGCAAGCTCTCGATTCTGGCATGAGCTTAAAATACTCGAAGCCATTCTCTTTCATGATATCTTGCTGTGCCAAAGTTTGAACTCTAGCATGTTCCGTGATTGCCAATCGTTCAGCGTCAGTGCGAGAGACATCCATGTATTTGCGGATTCTCTGAGCGATGGTTGTGCCGTTCTCCCCTCGAATAAGAGCCCTGGTCACTTCTGTTTTTACCAAATTGCGCAACTGTTCCTGTCTCTTCCAGATACGCTCCGACCATTTAGCACCTTCGAAATTAGCGTTAACAGCCGTCGTCATGTACTTTTCAAGTGTTTTCTTGTTAGGCACCGTCTGATCAAGCAGACTTCCTCTTGCAATTTCGCTCTTATAGCCATTCGTCAGATAATCGTTAGTTAATTGGCGTTCGCCCTCAGACAAAACCAACAGTTCAAGTTCTAACTCTTGGATAAGAAGCTCTTGACGGCCAACAGACATAGAAAAATTGTAGTCTCGAAGCTCCTTGTTTGCCTTTGGGCTAAAATCTTTGTCAGCCACATACTGTTTGGCTTTAGCTTCAAAAGCCTTGATATCAAAACTGTCCGCCTTTCGCTTGGCATCGCTGGTAGTTAATCCATTTTTGTCAGCAAAGTTTTGGATATAAGCATCTAGTTCTTTACGTAATTGCGAAAGTTGCAAATTATATAGTGCTTCAAGTTCTTTCTTAAACTCAGCTTCACCCTTTTTATTGCTCGCTTCTCGTTCTTTCTGAGCACGTTCTGACCAGTATGTCATTCATCAGACCTCACAGAATCGCTCGTATGCGTTTCTTCTTCTTCGTCGGTATATTTACCTACTTGCCCGTTAAACTCGCTAGAATACCCCTTAAAATCGATTTTAGATGCCTCTTTATCCACTCTGTCGAGTTCTTCAGCTGGGCTCTCTACCAAACCAGATAAGCTAAGAGCAGTTTCTTGTGACACTTGACCACCAAGGCCAGTCAAAATAGATACTTGCTCGGATAATGATTTCGGCAAATTTGGTGTGAATGTTATTCTCAAGAAATTTTCATCAAACGCTTTGAATTCTTTTACCAACTCACCAACACGGCTAGCTAAACGATATCGACGCTTCAAACCCTTTGTAAATTGCGATTGAGTCTCAATGCGGTCTTGGTCAAGCCCGAACAGTTTGTACTTCATTGCCTCGCCGGACGTGTTACCTGAAAAGTTCTCATCGGCCATGTCTGGCGTATTGGTAAAAGTATGAATATCTTTATCTAGTCTGGTCTTGTATGCTTCGACACCAGACACATCGTAAGACTTGGTTAGATATTCAGCCTTAACTGTCCCTTCTTTACCGTCTGCGGCCTTCGGTGGAACCAATTGCATTAAGCGTTTAGCTTTCATGTCTTCCGGCTTCATATTTGCAGGCAATCGCATATCGCCATAGATGGCAAGGATAGCGTCAGCCATGTCGGACATGTGGTTGGCCGTGTCAGATTCAGCTGAATCATATAAGTCGATTAAATAAAGTTCGGTTTCATAATCGCCAATGCCATCAGTGTTGTTCAAATATTCTGTAATCGGTACAGTGCCAAATGCGTGAGCAGTGACAGAAACCTCTTTTAGATCTTCTGAGTAGTCCAAGACGTGAATATTTGATGAGGTATACACTTCAACGGTTTGATGTGCGTCAGAGAACAAATCAGCACTGTAGTATCTAACTGCTACTAATGAATTGTCTTCGAGCGAATTGTCATAAATAATAAACGTATTAAGAGGGCTTAACTGTTTAATTCGTGTCTGGTCGTCCTCACTTCGATAAATCAGCTCGTAAGCACGTCCAACTTGTGACAAATCCCGGATAAGGTTGCGGTTCAGCGTATCAATGTCATTGTTTCGTCCAATTTCCTTAATAGCTTCGTCGTTTTGCGAACCGCTGACACTATCATCATACTCAACACGAATAGGATTACCAGATAGATATCCCGTCTTAAATTTACTAATCATGCGCCCGTAATTGTGGACGGCACGTTTGTCGGACATCTCTTTATCCTTGCGCCTCCCAGCTTCGAGAACGCTGTGATTATCCCCTCTGGCATAATCAAACAATTCTTGGACTCTTGGACGTTGACGCAACTTGTGATGGTTAATGAAATTCTTGAGCAATGCCCAGTTATCTTTTTTCAAATCATCAACACTTTTAGCACGATATTTTGTGCGTGATTCTCGATGAAATCGCAGATTCAAAACATGCGATTGCCCGGTACTATCGACAAATACTGTCTGTTCCATTCTTTCTCCTTAACTAAACATATCAATCAAATCATCATAGCTTGCTCGCTCTGTGCTGTTAACAACATAGTCTGAATAGAGCGCATATCTCACACTATCCAGCACGTCGTCAAACTCTTTTAACGGCTCGTCTTTCGTGCTGTTCTCTTTCCACCGATACTGGAATATCTCGTCAAAAAAACGAGGCACAAAGTCTCGCTTAACGTATAATTTGCGTTCTTTAAACAACTTAGCGATAAGTTCGATGCCAGCAATCACTGACTTATTAGCATTACTGATATCAAAACCTTCATTGTCAAATCGTGCTACGTGCTCTGGGCGGGCGCTATCAGCATAGAATGGGATGTTACCGTAGATGTCAGTTAGTTTCCTAGCTTGCTCTACCCACCAATCAATTTCTTTGAACTGTGAAGCCACGCCATCAACAAGGTAGTAGTTGCTATCCACTCCTTCACCGACTACCACGATGGATCCGTAGTGGGTATATCCCCAGTCGATGCCACCGAAGTAGCGTCTCATATCTGGCAGTTCATCAACTACATGAATCTTAGTGTCATAATCAGCATAGATAGCGCCTTCAGCAACAGTCCACTTGCCTAAAATATCCCGGTCATAGAACTTACCTTTGGGTGTTGCTGCCTTGATAGAGTCAATGTAGCGTTTTGATAGAAAGGTGTTATCGTCAAGCTTGAAACTGAAATCTATGATCTTGCCGTCATTCTTGCCAATGTAGTCTCGATTCAGCCAATGATTAGGATTGTCTGGGTTGCTATCCCAGACGACACGGGCACCTTCACCAGAACAGCGTGAGATGATTTCTTTGAAAACAATCTCGTTTGCTAACGACGCCTCGTTGACGTAAGCCCCGAACGCTGTAAAACCACGGGCACGCTTAAGCCCAGATATAGAGCCGGTGTAGACTTGGACAACCTTAACTCCGCAAAAAACGAAAGAGCCATGCTTGTCATATTTAGGTTCGAAACCGTATTTATTATAAAGTTCTTGCAACACGTTATTCTGTATCGAAGTCGACGACGTACCCGCTAGGATGTAAATAGGTTCATCTACACCCAAACGGTCTGCAATCTTTCTGACACGGCTTAACTCGGTTACAAACGTATCGTTGTTAACGACGGTTTTGCCTGCTCGTTTAGCACCATGAAGCCCACAAATAAACCAATCATGATTCCAAATGTAGTGCAACACATCTAGTTGCCGTTTGGTGTAGAGCTTAGTCAAGTCCATCGCTCACAGCTCCTTTGATGATATCGAGGAAACCAGCAATTTTCTCATCTTGCCCTTCATCGCCACCGATTTGAGATTTGAGTTTCTCAATCTCAAGTTGCAGTTTCTCAGCTTGTTTAGCAGTCGGATAGCGTTTCAAGATTTCAGTAATTGCCTTGATAACTGTGTTGTTATCGGCTTTTTTAGTCACTCGTTCGACTTCACCAGTGACTGGATTCATCATGAGGACTTCTTCATCACGCTTACCCCTTGCAATGTCGGATAGAATGGACAAGGCTTCTTTAGCATCCATGATGTTCTCACTGTGCATTTTCTCAACTTCGGCATCGATATAGCTCTTAATTTCAAGTTTTTTCAAGTTTTGCCCAGCGATTCGCCCAGCTGTCTTCTCGCTATACCCAGCATTAATCGCTGCTTGTGTAGCATTACCTAGCTTGATATACTCGCTAGCAAATAATTTCTGTCGTTGATTTAGCCCAATATGTCCACCTCCTTCATTGCATAATAAAAAGACAACCCACAAAGTGAGCCGTCTCTGAATTTTCTTCGATAATATAATAATACCACTTCAAACAGTTGTTAGACACCGTGAATTAACCGTCAAAATACCGTTATTTCAACGTTCCACAACTAATTTGCCATCTCTATACAATTCTGCAAATGCTAGGATAGCATTATTTAGCAATCCTTGAAAGGCTGTCCTTTCGAATCCGATTGCTTGGGCAATTTGCCAGTTTGTTTTCGGTGGGTATGCCAGATATTTCTCTATCAGTATTCTGCGATAATCTGGACGATATAGCCCACTAACTGCTTGCTCTATGGCTTCTAGCTCGTTCATAGCATCAACACGCCTAACTGCGATATTTTCCACTGGTCTGCTCACTCCGTTGCCACCTCTGGGCATGAATGTGAACTCTTGTGTAATCTTCTGCTCAGCGCTATCGTGTGCTATCTCTCGCCATCTTGGATATTCTCGAAGTTTTCGCTTGCAACCTCTGATAGTTGCTTTTTCATCAATTTCCGGCAATAGCATTGTTCTGTCCTCTTTGGTATAATAGTAGTGTTGACTTCCAAAGAGTGCCGGCCATCGTGTCGGTCTTTTTTTGTTTGGCCCAAAAAACATTAAGAAGTTTTATAAGGGAAAGATTAATGTATTTGTTTTGGGGTTGTCTCTTGGGCCTTCTATCACCTCCTTTCTAGCCAGCGACACCCAGCAAGATCTTTGGCTTTTGATTAGTAATGCGATATCGATAAGAAAGAGGGTGTTTCACATCCTTTTTTTCTTAAATTTGCTGGGTTTGTTTGAGCAAGGTCTGTCAGCTTGCTCGGTGTTAAAAAGTGTCCAAGCCACTAAAAATCTATATCCATTTTTTAGTGTATTTTTGACAGACAATGGCTGGCAAGAGGAATCGAGCCTCTTATACAACCATTCCAGCCTATAGATACAGTGAAATCATTTTTTGGAGATTTTCCTCCTTTGATTTGAAATAATAAAAGAATTATGGAGATTTCTGACCTATATCTACTTGCAGGCATAAGCCTTGGATAATCACGCTACCAGTAAGAACGCTTTAGATTTGTAAACAAAGTGTAAAAGGATTCCTCGATTCTATAACTTATTATTTACTGGATTTTGGTAGCATCCACGACCAGTCACGCTTCTGCTTGATTTGAATGAAAAGAAATCAAAAGGCTCCTCTTTTCTAATGTGTATTGACTGGTAATAGCTAGCGAGGGAGTCGAACCCTCACTAGCTACACGCCTAGCATATAGGCTTTATACAAGGCTTTTCTTACAGCGATTTTATCCATGCCTGTCTTGCCTTTAGTTCGATATTCAAGCATAATGCGGTCAGCATCGTCATCCAATTTATCGGGCCAGTCATAGTTATTGAAAACATAACTAGCAATCTCGCTGAATAGGTCTCTTGACAGTAGCCCCTCCATTTGGATAGCCTTCAATGGCGTTAAAGCAGCTTTCTCCGCATAGCAACAATTGAGGGCGTTTTGGGTTTTGTTAGCTTTCTTCTTATCGCACCCTTTAATATCTCTAATGTACTTGTTTAGGTCGTTAGGGTGTTCCTTGCGTAGCTCTTCCACTTCCTCACGGAATCGCTTAAACAAGTCCTCTGGCAGTCCTGCGTTGGTTTTATCCAAGAGCGGGCGCGTGGTTTTCCCTCTAGTGTAGTGTTGTGCCAGATACGCTTTAAGGTCTCTATATAACTCGTCTGAAATGATGCCTTCCAATCTATCAACTGTTTGAGGTGAGATTCTCTGGCGTTCAACGACTGCACTGTTGAGTGCTTGCAAAATGATAATCGCTTGTTTCTCACTGCACTGTCTCACTTTTTGGAAATATTGCTTGTAATCTCTTAGATGTGCTAGTTTTAGTGCTACACGCTCACTGACTAACCGTTGATGTAATTCCTTGGTCAGTCCTGCATATTGGTATTTGGTCATGAGTTCACCTCTGCCAATCCTGGATTAGTGTAGATGTTGCCGATGATTTCAACTTCAAAAATATCCGTGTTAAACAAATCATATAAGGGAGTTTCTTCAACCTTTCTTTTAACTTCCTTAGAAACAAACATCGCCTTGTCTTCGTTAAAAGATACAACTTCCAACCAGCTTGATAGGTTGGTTACTTTTAAAACATCCCCCTCAAAGATTTCTCTCTCGTTTTTATCTCTGAGCCCGGTTGATTGCATCAAAACGATGTCATCGAAATTGTAGTAGTCTAAATCTCGACTATCTGGCAATCCTTGCTCAAAATAGATTGTTTGCACACAAATACTCTTATCCTCGAAATTGATAGCAATAATATCGTCAGCTTCGTACATTTCTTTTGTAGCTTTGTTCCATGCTCTAAATCTTGGAATCATTGCCCACGCCCCCTTAGATAGCTAGGGATATCATCCCCAACATTTACGCTGTCGTACTGTTCCTTGCTTACAAGGAACTTCCCGTAAGCCCCGCAATCAATCGTGTAGAGCTTTCCGACCATAGATTTGCCGGTAACCTTGCCGTGTAGCTCCACTGCATTGTCTGCCTTGTGGATTACCACTGTCTCGATAGGACGGTTGACCACTCGCGACACTGTAATCACGTTAATGGCTAGTGAAACTAGTAGTAAAATCGTCGCTATCGTTAAATCTTTATGCTTCATAGATACCTCGCTATTTCTTTGATAACGTTGACAGTCACACTATTTCCTGCCTGTTTATAGAGTTGACTGTTAGAATTGACTTCTTGAGCCTTGTCAAACGCCCAATCTGGAAAACCTTGCAATCTCCAACACTCTCTAGGCGTTAGCTTTCTGATTCTGAAGTTAGGCATCACCACGCCTTGACTATCACCAGTTACTAGCGTGTTAGCGATGCCCTCACCAACTCGACCTCTACGAGTTTTAGAGTTCGGATGTGCTAGATTGACACTATCCCCCACAGTTGCTTCAGCGTAGCCTTTTTTTGTGGCTTCACGCACACGGATTTTAGGCTGTCTACCACCACCTTGCATCGTATTTAGCGTTGGGGAAATACCTTTGGGGTCATAGACTCTGCCATTTTGCTCGTATGATCCAGGGAGGTTGCCAGCTACCAATATCTTAAGAGGGTCTTTTTGCGTGGTAGTGCTACACAAAGTAGGTGCTAGTGAATCAACCGAAACCACATCGCCACTCTGAGACTTGCCTTTTTTTCTGATATTCCCAACCTTATTTATTTTTGGTTGCTCACAATCAATCGTTGCACCATTTCCTCCGATAGGAAAAACTTTTCGTCCACGTTCTCCTCTAAGATGTCCGATAGCAAACACACGTTCCCTGTTTTGTGGTACTCCGAAATCTTTGCTGTTAAGCACTTGCCATTCCACATCATACCCGAGTTCATCCAACGCTGAGAGGATTGTCTCAAATGTATTTCCTTTGTCGTGGTTGAGGAGTCCTTTGACATTTTCAAGGAATAGATACTTAGGTTTGAGAATAGCGGCGAACCTTGCGATTTCAAAAAAGAGAGTTCCTCTAGTATCTTCGAATCCTCGTCTAGCTCCAGCAATGCTGAAAGCTTGGCACGGAAATCCTCCGCATATAACGTCAACGTGTCCGATGTTTCTGATCTCTTCATCTGTGACTGTGGTAATGTCATGTAGTTCTATTTCTCCCTCCGTGTTGTGAATTGCTTTATAGCTCGCCCTAGCGAACTTGTCAATTTCGCAGAATGCCACGCACTCATGCCCTGCCGATTCCATTCCTAGCCTGAATCCGCCAATGCCTGCGAATAGATCAATGAATTTCACAAATCTTCCTCCTTGACGAAAGTTCCATTTATCATTTTTCCCTTTCTATTTTTAATCTCTTCATACGCAATACCGAGACATTCAGTGACATCAAGGTCTAATTGATGTGCTAGCACGATAATCGTTACTAGCGTGTCACCGATTGCATCCTTGAGTGCTGCTTGTGGTTCTGTGAATTTCGTTGGTTTCAAGAGGACATCCCGAATTTCTCCGACCTCCTCCGTGATTCGCATCCACTGAATCTTTGGGTCAGCTTGTTTTAAATTTCGCTCGTCTGCCCAGCGGTTGATTTTAGTAATCAGATTATTCATCCGTTACCTCCGCATTCTCGATTTCAAATTCGACATTTTCTAGCACTAAATTATTTTGAAAATCTATGAAAGCTTCGATTGCGTCTGCATCTTCGGGACTGTATATAGACACTTCCTCAAGAAAATCGTAAATATCTGTGGTGCAAACGCCATACTCTGTACGCTCGTGAGTTATTTCTGCTTCCAGAACGTCGTAACATGCAGTGTAGCTAATTTCGTTAGTAGTGTATTTATAATTTTTAATCTTCATCACTCCACCTCTTTCACTTCAACGCCTGGGCAATCAAACACCCAGCCAAAGCCGTTCGCTTCTAGCTCTGTTCTCGTAAAACTTCCACCCTCACTATATTGAGTCCCTGTAAACTGTGGCGTTAATTCCTCGTTGTTTAAGTAATATTTGCCTAGATATTGCCCTAAACGGCCTTTAATTTTAACCGTGTACCTAGCCTCTTTCTCGACCTCGTAGCCAAACTGGTGCATATTGACGATAGTAGTGATGGCTTCGTTCTTGCCAGTATGGTACATCCAGTATTTGAACTCGTCCCATTTCGTATCAGCCCAGCTTGTAAGATATGCCCAAATATCCTCATTTAAGTCATTCTTATGTTCCTCATACCAATCCGCCACGTATTGCGGCACCACTGGTTTCTCGAAGAACGAGTCATATAGGTCTTCTGCGTAAGATACAGAACCACCAGATATCCTTGATATTGTCCGCACTGCTTCTTCTCGATTTACTGCTTCTTGTCTATCCATTGTTTTCTCCCTCTAGCAAAATCTTTTCTAACTGCTCAATCGTTTCGGTTCTTACATAAATCCGATTTGTCCCGTCTGCGAACGGCGTTTTTACAAAAATGATATTAGGGCCAATAGAGATGTGCCCGATATCATCGACATTTAAAATTGTGTCCATATCAATTCCTTGTGCGATGTTTGTAACTCTAATAAATTTAGCCATTACTAACCTCCTTTAACTCCACTTCATGGCACTTGCTACCGCCATACTTAGCACCTTGTCTGTGAAACTCGTTCAGTGCCTTATTCTTGTCCTTGTATTGAATACGTTGGTATAGCTTGCCATTCTCAAATACTGATACCGCCCAACTCATTTCATGCTCCTTAATTCCCATAGTTATCGGTTCCGACCCTTCTCTGAAAACCTTTGCCGGATTCTTTGCTATAAATCGTCTTAACCATTGCATAGCTCGACCATCTTTCTTAACAAGCCTTCATCCGGTAACTGCTCCAGTGTCAGAATACGATTGAGCTTTTTAATGTCGATACCTAGCTTAACGCTGATAAGCTCCATGCCCTTACGATTAGACCAAAACCACCTTGAAAATTCTTGTGTCTGATCTAATACGCTAGTATGCCCATAGTTGCCCGGTGCGTATACACCAACAAGCTTGTCTTTATATTTGCTATTCATTCAAGCTCCTTCGATATCTAACACAATCTTAAATTTCCCAGATTCACCACTTAGCCCGCCATACTGAAACGACATCATTTTGATAACTTCGTGATTGTCGTCTGGCCACAAATTGGCATCCGTCAAGCCGTCTATAAGGGCTTTAACAGTAGGATATAGGTTAGGTGGGTCTAATCTTCGTCTGGTTGGTGCATAAACCGTGACAAGCACTTTACAAGGCTTATCTGGGCTATATACCGGCTTAATGTTAAGTCCTGCTTCTGCTCTTGCTATCAATCGCAGTTTCTTGACCATTCGGCCCTCTGCTTGATAGTGAAATCTGTCGTTACTGTTGATAACTAGATTTTGAGCAGGTTTAGCTTTTGACCTTGGTAATAGAAATTCTAATTTCATAGTTCACCCAACTAGAATGGCAGCATGTCATCCGTGATGTCCATTGGGTTACTGTTCCCGTACGGACCGTTATCTCTCGCAAAGTTTGGCCCTTGCTGTTGCGGTGCTTGCTGACCATAAGGCCCAGCATAGCCACCGTTATCATTGCCAAACGCTCCCGATGTGTTGCCTTGAGTTGCGCTACTGCCTTCACGCGCCGCACGGCTTTCCAACATTTGAAAGTTCTCAGCGACCACCTCAGTGACATACACCCGTTGACCTTGCTGATTCTCATAGCTACGGGTCTGAATGCGCCCAGTGATCCCAATCAAAGCGCCTTTTTTAGCCCAGTTAGCCAAATTCTCAGCTTGCTGACGCCAGATAACGCAGTTGATAAAGTCCGTTTCACGTTCGCCGTTAGCATCCTTGAAGTTGCGGTTAACAGCTAGGCTGAAAGACGCCACTGCGACATTGTTACCTGTATATTTAAGTTCGGGGTCACGAGTTAAGCGCCCAACGAGTACGGTCGAATTAATCATTGATTTTCTCCTAAGATTTCATAGTTTACGAAGTTATCATCCAACAATTTAGCGAATTGATGCCATTGATTCTCTCCACCGTGGAACGTAAGGGCAAGGTTGACCTTGTACGGTTCAGCGGGTTTACTAGGTACTTCCTCTGCTGGCTTGACATCTTCGATTACCTCACCAGTTTCAGCGTTAACCGCTTTGATTTCCTCGTTTGCTGACTGTTTAGCCATGGCTTCAATTTCTGCTAGGCGTGCCGCTTCTGCTTTCGCTTTGGCTTCTGCTTGCTGCTTACGCTCAATAGCTGCATCACGGTCCTTTTTCATTTGCTTCAAGATTTCCACTAGAGGTGTATCATTCTGCAATGCTCTAGTATATGGTTCAGCCGGTAGCTCATAGTCAAGGGCTTGCTCCTCAATCATGGCAATGTTAGCCTTGTACTCCTCAAGTCGGTCATACTCAGCCAAAACAAGAGCGTCGATTTCTTCGATAGTCTCCTTCTTGAGCTCCATCTTCTTGTCTTTGAAATATTTCTTCAAAGAATAGCCATCATACTTATCTTTGAAAGTGTCTTTGTCCAATCCGGCAAGTTTACACTTTTCTTCAAAAACTGATCTAACGTGGTCAACCCGTAGCAATCTTTGATGTTCGTCAATTTCGTCTCGTTTTGCACGTAGCTTGCTGATAAGTCCTTCAAGCGGTCCTTTAGACTCTTTGAAATTAGCTTCAAACTCGTTAAGTGGGTTCTTATACACTTTTGAGATGTCTTTTCGCTTGTTATCCAGCTTTGTCAAAAGACTATTAAAGCGTGTGAACTCTTTCTTAATATCGTCATATTCAAGTTGGTCCAGTTGCTCGTCTGATAGCTCGCTAACTGCTGCTTGAATAGCTTTGTCAAACGCTTCAAAATCAAAGTTAATTGTCCCCGGCGTATATACCGGCTCGATTGTTTCAAGAAAATTGTTTGTTGCGTCCTTCATGTCCTATCCCTTTCGATTGTTAATTTGTGTTTGAATGTCGTTAGTTATCACATCAAATCCCGGTACTAGCAGTTCAGAGAAAACGTTGAGTTTGTACTTTTTCAAGTAGTAATTTGCGACTGTTTCAACTGATTGACCAGTAATTAGAGCTAACTCATTGATTTGCTGCATAATAAAGTCATGTTGCTCATTGCTGATGAAGTTGGGTTGTTGATCGATTCTTGACTCGTAGCGTGCTTGTTGTGGTTGCTGATTTTGATGCGGTTGTGGGTTGTGAGATTGGTTTGGTCTCAAACTCTCCTCTGCCACTTCAAAATGGTCCACGTCTTCCTCACCGATTGCAAAGAGTGCTTGTATGGCGTACTTGCCGGCGTATGATTGCACGGCTCCCACCCATTGCGGCTCGTTCATTTGTTTTAAATCACCGTTACGAGTTTTCAAAATAGGTACCGGAGACAATTCTGCGAAAGCTACCGCTTGCTCTTTTTCCTCTCGGTTAGACGCCGTTGCAGTAGCTTTGACAAAAGTCTTGCCAGAAAATTCGACTAAATCATAGTTGACGACAATGCTCCAGTTCGATTTCAAACTTTTAAAAGCGTCGTAAATGTCCTCGACGTGCCTTGAAGCGTACTTAGCTGTACCCTCTTTCTTTTTTTCAAGTTGCATTTTTTGCTGCAACTCCGTGAATGTCATTTCTTCCATGTCATATCCTTTTTATATGCCCCTAATTCTCAAATTTTGGGTTCTCTTATCGTTTTTAGGTGGTAGTTTCTGATTTTTGGTATTCTTCGTAAAAATCAAAACCCTGCTCTCTAAGTCTGCTGAGTTTTCGTGCCATAATTTTATTCAAAAGATCAACAACATCCTTTTTATCTTCAGCATCCAGTCTGACCGATGACGAGATGTCTATCCCGTTAATGCTTTCGTAAACTTTGACCTCGATATAGTTCTTCCCTTCGGCTGAACTTAGCACTCTTACAATGTCACTTAAGACCCTTGACTCGTCCCAGACTTCTTCAAATTCTTTGAATGTTATCATTATTCGCTCCCTCAAATACCATTATCGATTGGTGGCCAAATGCCATATATTCGTTTAATTTCTCGATGAATGAATATAGGTCTAGTTCATCCATCATTTTTTGTTTATGTTCCTCTGAAAACACAAGTCCATGAATACGCTCGTAGTCTTCAAAGAGTTTTAGCTTTACTTCCGTTTCTGTCAAAGCATCATCCTCTTGTCTTGTTGTGTCTTAAACTGATAAACATGTTCATTCGTCGTTCCAAGTCCTGTCTTTTTGAAAACTCGAGAATAGACACGCTTTCCATAAGTGCCCATGATATCCCGTGGGCTTAAGTTGGTTGTGATGATGGTCTTGGTACGCTTGTTTAAAATGCTATACAAGATACCGTTAGACCACTCTGTCACTTTTTCAGTCCCCAAATCATCGAGGACTAGCCATTCAGCTTCCGAAATGCGTCTGATGTATTCAGCTTCAAGACTGAAATCCTCTTTGATTTTGGCTAACAAATCGACTACGTTGATGAATAGCCCCATCTTTTTAGTGTGATCAGACAATGCCTTAAGTGCTGAATAAGCTAGGTGGCTTTTGCCCACTCCGGTATCACCAATAAGGACGATGTTGTAGTCTTGACCATCTAAGTAGCCTTTTAGCTGACTTCTAACAGCTTTTAAGTCTTCTTTTTGCTCTCTGGTAAGAGCTTTGAAGTTTTGAAATGTAGCACTAGCTAGGTCATCATCCAGTAAACTGAAATCTTTGAGGAAGTATAAGCGTTTCTGCTCTTGCTCACGCTCGTACTGCTCTTGTGCTTTGATGGCGTTCTGTTGGTCTTGTTCTTCCCTATGGCACAGTTCACACACTGTGTAGGGTTTTGAGTTCGGGAACTGAATCATGACATAATGCCGTTGGTGCTTATCGCAATATTTATCGCTAGGCTTCATGTACTGCCTTCGCATTTGTTTGGCTGTTTGCTCTAAACTCATAAGCATCACCTCTAGTATTTGCTGCAAGCTGGGCCGAATTTAACCGGTTGATCATCAAAACTTTTACGACTGTCAAATTGACGTTGTTCTTCATCTTGCTGGGCAACGGTATGAATCCCGTTTTGTGCCCAAGATTTTAAAATAGAGTTGACATATCCAAATGAGCGTTTCGAGTTGTCGGCGGCTCTATCAATGGCACGTTTGACTAACATGATTTCTAGCTTATCGAAATCGATATAACCTTTTAGCTTTTCCATTTGGTAGCCATCAATAGGCCCGATTCGTTCTTGATAATGTCTGAAAATATTAAAATCTGATTGGTCGTCAGCAGCAGAAGAAGAAAATTGACTAATTTCTGATGTTTCATCCTCTCTACTGTTAGATTTACTTAAATTATATTTACTTTCATTATCTTTACTTATATTGGGTAAACCAGTGGTTTCCGTTTGGTTTACCAGTGGTTTACCAGTGGTTTCATCGGTGTTTTCCTCTAGTAACTCTTTGTAAATGCTAGGAACATACCTATCTTTTCTGACAGTGTTTTGTTCGTGAAAATCAACCACGAAATAGACCATTTCATCATTAAGAGGTTTTACGAATTGTTTGATAACTAAAAGCCCTAGATTATCCTCGTTAGCCCCTATCATTCTGAGAATAGGGAACGCTTCCACCACTCCATCATCGTCGCAATTTTGGATAAGATGGAAATAAAGAGCTTGAGCTTCTAGCGGCAAGCGTAGAAAACGATGCGTTTGAGTTACGGTTTTACTTATCATTCTACGGTTCCCCATTTGTACCTCCTGCGCTATAGTATTTCTGATTATCTGCCATAATTAATGCCTACCCTCCCGCCACTTCACGTTCTGTTACTTCGCCAAAAATTCTAGGAGTGCTTTGATACCATCTTTCATGGATTCTTCACGCTCCGTGCGTTCAAAGCCCGAACCGTCAAGTTTAGTAACGTTATACTCGGCTTCTATGATAAGCACTTCGCAGTCAAACGCTTCAGCAAGTTTGTCGATTTCAGTTTTTTGTTCCTCATATGGTTCAACTGGCAAGTATAGTGCGTCTCTCAAACGGTCAGTAAATGTCGCTGCGAAAACTAGGTTTCCTCTATCTTTGTAACTTTTAAGGAACCCATCTTTTTCAGCGCTGTAAAATATGACTTGTTTATTGTTTTCTTTCATGATTATTCTCCTTCACCTTCGTTATATTTCTTAAAGCTCAATGTCAAACCTGCGATACCAACAGCGATAACTGCTAGACCAAGAGTGCTAGCAATTCCTTCTTTTTCACCAGCGTTTGGAAGAGTGCCACCGTAAACCGTCGTATTTGCCACTTCTTTTGGCTCAGAATCGAGCTTATAAGATACTGTGGCGGATTCCGCCTCTTTCGCTTTCGGAGCGTCTACGGGTTTGCTAGGTACTTTTTTCGGTGTCACTGGTTTCTCTGGTGTCGGTTTAGTTGGTTCCTCTGGGATTTTCAATTCTGGCAAGTCAAGGACAGGGGCATCGTTTGGCACTACGCCACCTTCAAATGGTGGGAGCTCACGTTCTTCTGGAATACCAGGGATACCACCTTGGAACTCTGGCTTATCATGTACTGGGGCTTCATTAGGAACTGTTCCGATTGGCTCAGTGTACTCTGGCAATTCTCGTACCTCTGGAATTCCAGGGATGCCACCCTCAAATTCTGGGATGTCAACTTTAGGTGCGTCGTGTGGAATTTCAAAGGTTGGTTCTGGTTTGTTTTCACCGCTTGCGTCACCACGACCACCAACCAATTGAACCTTAGATGTTGAGATAGCCCCAGCATCTACCGCTACCAGCGTAGCCTTGTTAGTCGGATTAGTTGAGTCTTTAACCGCTGATTTCAAGCGTGTTTGGTAATCGATGTACATGATGCGGTTAAACTCTTTGAATTTCGCATCAAAGCCGTCTGCTCTAACATTCCAGCTTTCAAGGTAATCCTTAGCTGAATAATCAATGCCAGTCCACTTAACAGGATTCTCAACGAAGTAGATATTTTGTGAGCCGTCCACAAATTCTTGATTGTCTGACCAAGTATCTTGCAATTTTGCATAGTTCAAGACCTGACGAGCCGTGTTCAGACGCAATGTCCAGTTGATAACTTGTGGGTTGTCTTTATTTTGACTACCCCATTTAGACAAGAGCTCATCAGTTGGAAGTGGCCCTTCCTCTGCAATAGTGAATGTCTTAACAGTACCGTCGAAATTGACTGTCACTGGTTTGCCAGGCTCAACGACATCAAGCCATTTAGCATCGAATTTCAAAGACATCTTTTTATTCAATGGATGTTCAGTAAAGTAATTATTGAATGTCGTAGTAATCACTCGTGTTTGAGCATCGGCGTTAGCTTTTCCCACAACATTCTCATTGTTGTAAACATCGAAATCAAAGCTAGTTTGCAAGCCAATCTCTTTAGGCAACTCAGTTACTACCTTGTCTCCTTCGTTGATAGCCATGCTATCCGGAAACTCAATATCTTTATACTCGACCTCGAATGGTGAGTATTTACCAGTGCCATTAGGAAAGTCCACTTGCACGTTAGGGTTTTCGACGGTGATAGTGTCACCCTCTTTAGTCACGCTTGTAGGTGCTGCCGGTGTTTCTGCTACTGGTTGAGCTACCTCTGTAGTTGTTGCTGGTGCTTCTGTCGCCGGTGCTGTCTCGGTAGCAACCGCTGGTGTTTCCACTGGTGCCACTGTTTCACTAGGGGTAACTGTCACGTTACCAGCGTTGTCCGCTGTGTACACATTAGCAACCGCTGGTTGTGTGTCTACTGTTGTTTCGTCCGCTGATACTGATCCAACACCGATAAGCAATGCTGTGGCAAGTGCGAGTGTGCCACACAAGCCATAGGCTTTAGATTTAGTGAAAGATGGTTTAGCTACTGTTTGAGTGTTGAGTGTTTTCATGGTATACTCCTTGTATAGATGTTATTTCTAGCATGGGCCCTTACCCATGCTTTTTTAGTGCTCTCAACGTGCACCCATAGCCCCACCGTGTCATGTTTCAATGTTTTATTAGACTGTAATGGGAATATTAGGAAAAAGTAATTTAGTATAATTTTGGGGAATTATGGGTATAAGTTACACTCCACGATGAGGTCGTGGCTGCACGTTGAAAGATTGATGATCTATCTATCGTTAAGATACTTAGCGGCTAGATAACGCTCACGTCTCTGACGTGCTTCATATTTCTGGTCGTTGATTTCTCGTGGTGTCCATACTGGCTCGAAGAAGTATTCTTGTTGCGGTTGTTTTTTTGACCAAATCCAGTTAAATAGTTTTGATGGTTTCATTTGTTTATTTCCTTTCGTGATACAATTGAGTTATCCCAAATGAAGGGAGGTGGAATTATGAGCGAACAATTCGATGCATTTAAACAAGCAGCTGACAAGGCACTAACCGAATTTGCGGGCGGTTCTGATGCTATCGTCAAACTTGTTGATGAATTACTCAAAGCCCAAGCAGATGATCTTGAAACTTCATTCAAGCTTCAAGAAGTTGATAAGCTTAATGCAAAGATTTCTAAACTCGAGAGCCGAGTTGCTGAATTGAATGATCAACTTTCTCGACACGATAAGTAGCTTCATTCAACCGTTTTAAAGCAGATATGCGCTCTTGCTCAACGCTGACATAGAATGCTTCTCTAGCTTTAATCCATTCCTCTAGCAAGTCGCTAGGGGTTTTTGTTATTTGCCGTGAATACGGCCATCTTGTTGGCCTCATGTTGCATTGTATTTCCTTTCTTCTATTACCCAACCGCACCAACGAACTAACGAAGCATTTAAATTTAGGAGTCATCGTTAATGATATGTTTACGTACTTACCGCTAGCCACTTGGTAGGCCTTTTGTTGATATTGTTTAAAAAAAGGATAATTATTTTTTTGCTTCGTTAGCTCACTGCTACGGTTGGGATATTGATGTTATTTGAATCTGTTTCTAGTTTTCCATTCGATGAAGGATTTGAAGCCTTCATAGTTGATAAAAACCAGTTTATGTGTGGGGTTAAACACATATCTTTGAAAATCTTTGTTATCCCTCATTTCTCGAATGAGGTTTTTTGCCATCGACTTCCCTAGACCTTCCCACCGCTGCATGAGGTGGTCGTAGTCTCCCCACTCAGCCGTCTCATTAACTCCGACTGGTTTGTAGGTGATTTCCATAAGCGTCACCCGATTTCTTTCAATCCGTTTTCAAGAGCGATAAGCTCTTTTTGTTTTGGTGTCTCACGAATTTCAAATTTTGTGAAATCGTCGTAAGATAGATTTTCCAAGAATTTGACGGCATTTTTAGCGTCAACATGCTTGATGTTGGTGTACTTGGTCACGTTGAAAGCTTTCTTCAAACGTGAGTACATCAAGCGGATAAACTGACCTTTCTTCAAAGCGAACAGATTATCGCTAGGATGTGTTTTCTGCTCATTGAAGTACATATCTGCGAAAACACCAGCTTTACTAAAGACCACGCTTTTAATCTTGCTTGCTTCACCATCGTCGATATGGACTTTCTTGTTAACTTCTTCGACAAGCAACTCAATGTCAGTGAGCTTTTGATTTGTCTTCTTAACATTTCTGTCCATTTCTTCCTTGATTCCGATAACTTCTTCCAAAAGCTGTTGGTTAACGGTGCTTTGTGCCACAAGGTTCATGGCTTGTTTTTTCTGCATTCCAACCGTTTCGGCGAGCAGATTTTCTTTTTTCTTATCTTTCTTTTTACTCATTGATAATTTCTCCTTCTATGATTGTTCTTCCGCTTTCTGGGACAATCTTATTCATTTCGTCTAACCAGTTTTCAGTTAGCGTCAAGATGTCTCTGAGCTTTTCAATCTGGGCGTCCTTGCCAATTCCTTGGATAAGGGTTTTAAATCTGAGCGGTGCCATCTTGCTATCAAAGAAATCTTCAAATTCTGACACTAGGTTACTGAGTGTAAAGATATTAGTAACACTGTTTTCCAGCTTTTCTTTGTCCGCTCGTAAGTGTTCGATAGACTCTTTCAAGGCTAGTGCTTCCGAGGTTTCTTGCTCAAGCATTTCGTAAGACGCTTCTTTAAGTCGCAAACTTCTTTTGACCGAATCAAGCTCGTCCGATAGGTCTTTGTTCTTTCCTAGCAATTGCTTGTTAAGATCTTGCGTAGCTTTGTAATCGTCTGGAATAACTTCTTTTTCGATTACCTTTTCAGTTGGTTTGACTGCCTTGGCACGTTTCAACTCACCCTTGACCGCTTCTAGTGCTTGGTCTTTGAGTTTGAGACGACGCTCAAGCTCTTTATATTCCTTGTGAGTTTTAACGTCACCGTCAAATACTGCTTGATTGACCTCTGGATTGGCAGATGGTTTGGACATTTCGTTTTTTAATCGTTGTGGTTGTTTAGAAAAGATTTCTTTTTCTTTTGGTTCGTCCAACTGTTGGACAAACTTGTAAGCATTGATGTAGTTGTAAGCGTTACTTTTTGAAATCTTATTACTTTCAACCCATTGTCCAAAAGTCCCTGTCCCATAGCTTGATAGCTCCTGTTGAGCTTTAAAAAGCACCTCGCCAACAGCAACAGAATAGTTTTGATAAATGCCATCAAGTTGATTACTCAACGCTTTTAGTTTATGAGCTGTTTCGGCTTCGACTAGTGAATAATCAAAATTGTTTTCGGTCAATGTTATTTCATTCATTCTTATTCCTTTCCATTTGATATAATAGTTAACAAAAACGAGGTTTTGACATGAAGAATAAATCTGAAATATCTGCTTTTCTGATGTTCGTTGGGTTGCTGTACATTGAATTCCACTGTATAACACCAGATAGCCATTCAGCCTTGACTAGGCTGGCCGACATCAATTGGACGTATCTATGCCTAGTGATTGGTATCGCTTTATTCATTTCGATGTTAGCGTTAAGCTATATCCATGACATTCTGCTCTTTTTCAAGTTTGAGAAAGACGGTGATATAACTTATAGCTTTGTCATCACTTTACCTATCTTTGGATTCCTCGTTTTGAGAAACTGCTTGATTGTCCTGTCTGATACTCAATTTGGAAATTTAATGTCCTTCGTTAGCGTCCCTATCTTTGGTGCCTTCTGGTCGCTTTCCAAACGAACGCTCAAAGCGAACAGGAAGCAAGATGAGAACTCCGACAAGCATTGAGAATGTGAAGAACATGTAGGTCGTAAAGTCCCACTCTGGGATTGGGCGGCCTTTTTGCATGAACTCGATAAAATCGTGAATGTGATTCATTTTTGCTCCTTTCATAATTTTAATTAGGCTTAAAACTAAGAGTTCGGTGCTTTTCTTTTTTTAATTAAACTGTTGCGTTTCGGGAACGGTTTGTTTAAAAAAAATACCGATTTCGTCTTTGCTGTATCCCAAAAGGTCAGCTAGTGTGATAAGTTCGTCAGCAGAAAATGAGATTTTTCCATTCTCTCTCTTATTATACTGGTCACGGGCTAAACCCATTCGTTCAGCCATTTGTGCCTGTGTATAACCTTTTGCTACTCGCTCAGCTTTCACACGAAGCAAATCAACTTTCATAGATTACCTCCGTTCTTTTGATTTTTATTACTTGTTCCTTAGAACAATTATAGTATATCTAATGTGTTCCCATTTGTCAACAAGAAAATAAAAAAAATATAAAAAAAGTTTATTTTCGGGAACATATTGTTTATTTTTGGGAACTGTTGTATAATGTATTTACTATTAAATAAAAGGAAAAAGCGAATGAGAAACAACGAGGAAATTATTTCACTAATAAAAAGCTATTTAGATAATAGTTCTATGTCGATGTCTGAATTAGCTAACAAAGCGGGGGTTTCAAAATCGACTTTATCAAGATATCTTTCTGGCAGTCGGGTGTTCCCGCTGAATAAAGCGGATGATTTCGCTAGCGCTCTAGGTTTGACAACAGAACAATTCTTGAATGTAACACCTAGTGTGAAAGATACTGCTTCAAATGATATCGATAACATCATCGACAACGCCATGATGTTCGACGGCAAACCGCTTACGGATGACGATAAGCGGGCTATTCGTGGCATAATTGCTGGCTATATGAGTAGTAAGGGGGATTGAGAATGAAAGAGATAATCTATCTGGACACAAATTTAGTTAACTCTCTGCTCGCTCAGCAAAACGCTGGGTTGGTCACAAAATTGGTTAATGAAGATGGAGAAAGCGACGCTAAAACTGAAGGAAGTACAGAGCAAACAACCATATCTAGTGACGTTGGCCTCTCTGCTCTATTAAAAGCAACAGGAGGCTATTCTAGCACTAATGTTGATAGTTACAACTTTGTATTTTCTAAGTCAAATAAAAATCTAGTAGAAACCGCTCTTGATGATTATTCATTAGATTTGCTTATCACTGGTCTTGAGGCGAAAAATCTTATAAAACATAGTGATTACCAAGATGGTGACTTAATTTCTGTATCTGGGGAGTTGACGGTGTTTAATTTTGAACAATTAGCCGAAACAAGTGATTTAGAAGAAATAGGTTTCCTGCTTCCTGAGTATGATGAATTCAAAGCGCTGAAGTCAGAATACGGAAAAATAAAAGGAAAAGAAAAACATCTGCGTAGAGCTAAAGAAATTCAAGAATCTTTATCGACAAACGGTTGGAATATTTTTGAAACGATAAAACACATGTCGGTTTACTTGAAAAAATTATTACCTGAAACAAACCTGATCAAAATCAGCAATACATTCAGTATACTTCCTCTTGAATTTCTTAGAGTTCAAAGTGTCCAACTAAGTTTTATGCAATTTGGAAAGAGAAAAATAAAAATGCTAGGTATCTGCTCATCAACTTTTGACGAACAAATACCTAGCGACTTCTCACATATGGAAGATAGTAACTTGATGTTAAAATACGCTCCAACAACAATTTTAAATATTATACTCGGTTCTTTTGGGATGATAGATAAGGATGACCACCTAGTAAGACCTATTACTATTTATTTCGAGGACTAAATAGATGTCCGTAGCGCTGATTAAAACACTCTCTTTTTAAATCAAGTTCTTCCTCGCCTACTTTAATATCCATGCGGACTCTATCAGCAAATTCATTGTGGCGCAATTCCATTTCTTTTTTAGACTGCTCCATCTTTTGACGCTCTTGATTGATGTGAGTAAAAAAAGAAAACATATTTTTGCACCACCTTTCATCACTATTTTACAACGAACAATAGTAAAAAATCAACTGTTTCCATTTTGGAAACAACTCACCCCCCACGCTCTCCGGCCATCTTTGAGTGTGAGGATATGCATTACAGAAAAACAGAAAACAAAAAACACCGGAACTGGTTAAAACGTTTACTATTTTTTTATAAAATCGTTGACAGTAAGTAAAACATTTTGTAAACTAATTTTAGTGGAAGACTGATTAAGTTCAGCGCCCTATGGCTTGTGCGTGCGCAAGTGTAAGGGAACAAAACGTCTAAAAAGGGCCAGTTCGTTTGTCGAATTGGCTCTTTTTGTTTTTTTATAGAAACCGATACGAGGAAGCTATGCCTGAAAAAGAATTACTTGAGCAATTCAACGTGTCTCTTTGTGAGTTTGACTCTAGCCAGTGGTCTCGAGATGGGTTTCTAGACCCCGTTAACCGTGTGGTTTACATCAATAGGGATTTACCCACCGAAAGACGTTTAAAGGTCTTACTGCACGAATTAGGGCACCTAGAACACGACCCTAAACACTATGAGCGTCTACGGGAAAAGTATGAGGCTCAAGCGAATAGGAATATGATTCGTGGATTGCTCGAAAATGAATCCCTGGACGATTTTAACTATATCCGCTTCATGGAAAAATATAATCTCACCACTATTTGTGATGAGACTTTTGTAAAAAACGAATATTTAAAACTAAAGGAGACTGAAAAATGTTGAGTAAATGGAAAAATTTGAAGCGTTGGCAAAAATGGGTTGTTGTCATATTGGGTATGGCTGTTCTTGGTAAGTTCTTTGAAATAACTGGTATTGCTCCAGAAACGAAAACAGAACCAGTTAAGACCGTCCAAACGTCTTCTTCCAAGTCGAAAGCCAAAACTAAGGCCAAAACTAAAACCAGCAGTAGTTCAGACTTGTCTAACCCACAACGTGAGGAAAAGGCTTCAAAAGAATCAAGTTCTTCCGAAGAAAAAGAATCTAAAAGCGAAACTAAAGAATCAAGTTCTTCAGATGGGCCTAAAGATGTTACCGCTGATCAAATGGCTAGCTTTATCGAGTACTTCCAAAAAGATTTGACAGAAAAGGGTGTAGATATTAGTCAATACGGTTTTTATAATCGTGATACCATTTTGTATATGTCGGTACCTGTCGATTATAAATACTATGACAAAACCGATTTACAAAAATTCGCTGATGGCATGCTTGCCAAAGAACATGAAGCATTTAACGTTTGGGCTGCAATTAACAATGTCAATTATGAGCGCTATCCAATGTTTCACATTAAAGCGGATGATGGCAGTGCTATTGCAAGTCAAAAACTTAATGGAGAAATGAAAGTCAAGGTTAAATAAGACAATAAAAAAAGCCCTATAATCTCCCTCGCCAAAGTTAGATTATAGAGCTTATGAATCACAGAAACAAAAACTCAGGTAAAACAATGAGTCTTTTTTCTGTACCCATTTTACCAAATAATAGGAGATATGACAATGTGGGTAGAACAATTACCAAACGGAAAATATAAATATTTTGAGAGATACAAAGACACTTACACTGAGAAATGGAAACGGGTATCTGTAACACTCAATAGTGGCTCAAATCGAGCAAAGAAAGAAGCTCAACGCTTACTGGATGATAAGATAGCCCAGAAGATGGCTGACTTAAACACTACCGACGCATCATTTAACGACGTGTTGAACGAGTGGTGGGAATTTCACAAGAAAGGCATTCGAAGGACTTCGATTAGTTCCATGACCAGCAATGTCAGATATGTTGCAGAGAATTTCGCTGTAGATGTCAAAATAGCAAACATTGATACACACTATATCCAACGCTTTATCAACGATGCCGATGTTCCACGTTCAATCCTTGAGCGTATTAAATCTATATTAAACCTGACCTTCGATTACGCTTGCACCGTTGGTTATATTCCTAGCAATCCTGCAAGGCAAGCAAAACTTCCCAAGAAACAACAAACGATGGAAGATTACGACAAGATAAGGAATAAGTTTCTAGAGATAGACACTGAATTACTCCCACTTCTGGCAGAATTACGGAAGCAAAAACGCACTTATAGAAATGCCATCCTTGCTGAGTTCCTCTTTGTCAGTGGTGCTCGGATCGGTGAAGCCGTAGCCCTTGAAACGTGCAACTACAGAAAAGAGGATGGATATCTTGATATTTTTGGCACTCTAGATAGTGTTCAGGGCTATAAGAGAGCTAAAAAAGAACCGCCTAAGACCCCAGCAGGCTACCGTAGCAACAAGTTAACTAAACGTGAAATTGAATTACTAGATGAAGCTATACAGATTCGGGATCTAAACAGGTCGCTTTCAGACGATTGGGTGGCTATGGATAGGGATTATATTTTTGTGACTGACAAGGGAGTACCACTTCAGCGGAACTCGTTTAACAACTCTATTCAAGCTGCTAACAAGCGACTGGATAAACCGATTAATAAGCCGATATCATCACATATCTTCAGGCATACGCTGGTCAGTTATCTAGCTGAGAATGGCGTCCCGTTAAAGGCTATCATGGATAGAGTTGGGCATGATGACAGTGATACAACGATGAAGATTTATACTCACGTCACCAACAAAATGAAAAATAAGGTAGTTGAAATCATTGATAACTTGCCCCTTTCTTGCCCCTTAGAATAAAAAAAGGCCTACCTACCAAGGTTAAAACCTTGATATGATAGGCTTTTTCTTTAAATCTTATTTTACTGTGCGGATACGCATAGTGTTTGTACCACCTGTACCTACAGGAACACCAGCAACGATAACAATGTTGTCACCAGATTCTACAAGACCTGATTCCAATGCAACTTTTTCAGCAACATCAAACATATCATCAGTTGAGCTTGGTTTTTCAGTAACTACTGGAATAACACCCCAGTTAAGCATCAATGATTTTTGAGTAATTTCATCGAATGTTACAGCCAAGATATCAGCTTCTGGACGGTATTTAGAAATCAAACGAGCAGTGTTACCTGATTCAGTAAGAGCAACAATAAGTTTGATATCCATTGAGTTAGTAGCATCTTTAACTGCAGATGCAACTACTTCAGTCTTAGTTGAACGGTCAAATGTTGATGAATCAAGACGACCATACTCTTTAAGAAGAGTTTGAGCGTTTTTATCAATTGTAGCCATTGTACGAACTGATTCAACTGGGTATTTACCATTTGCAGACTCACCAGAAAGCATTGTAGCATCTGTACCATCGATAACTGCGTTGAATACGTCAGATACTTCAGAACGAGTTGCACGTGGTTTTTCTGTCATTGTTTCAAGCATGTTTGTAGCTGTAACAACAACTTTACCAGCAGCGTTAACTTTTGTGATGATCATTTTTTGGTAAACTGGAACCATTTCGAATGGTACTTCGATACCCATATCACCACGAGCAATCATGATACCGTCAGCAGCTTCGATAATTTCATCGATGTTGTCGATACCTTGTTGGTTTTCGATTTTAGCCAACAATTGAACGTGACCGTTACCAGTTTCTTCACAGATAGCACGAACTTCTTGTACGTCTTTTGCAGTACGTACGAATGAGATAGCGATAAAGTTAAGACCTTGTTCAAGACCAAAACGGATATCAGCGTTATCACGTTCAGCAAGTGCTGGGAAAGGAATTTTAGTGTAAGGGATGTTTACACCTTTTTGTTTAGCGATGATACCATCATTTTCAACTTCAACGATGAATTCACGTTTTTCAGCATCTTTGTCTACAACACGAAGACCAAGTTTACCATCATCGATAAGAACTTGTTTACCAACTTCTACATCGTCAAAAACGTCAAGTGCACCTGCAACGTTCAAAGCGATAACGTCGCGAGTTGATTTGATACCTTGTTTAGTAGCAACACGAATTTGTTCACCAGTTTTGTATGCATACTCTTTAGCATCACCTTCGAACAATTCAGTACGCATTTCAGGTCCTTTTGTATCAAGAAGGAAACCTACTTTTTGACCAGCAAGGTCTTCTGCCATACGAACGACATCCATACGTTCACCTTGTTCAGCGTGGTCACCATGTGAGAAGTTGAAACGGAAAACGTTGGCACCTTCCTTGATCAATTGAGCAATGTTTTTAGCAGATGCTTCACGGTCAAGTTTTTCACCCCAGTAACCATCTTCACCAAATTTTTTGCCGCCACGGATTTCAACCGCAGGACCAAGTGTTGCAACGATTTTTACGCGTTTATTCATGATAAATAAAAACTCCCTTATATTTTTTGTCGCCCTAGCGACGGATTAACAATAATTTAAATAACCGAGATTAGCTCAAGTTAGCCAATGAACGGTTAAGGTCTGCAAAGTCAAGACGAGCTTTGTGTGGATTGTTAACGATAATTTTACCGTCTTCAGTAAGACTGAACAAAGCGCCTTCTTCTGCTGTACCAAGGATTGGGCTTTCAACAAGCTCTTCATTGTGGATACCAACAGCTACACCACCAATACCTTGTTTAAGGAGGTCAACCGCATGAGCACCCATCCATGAAGCAAGAACACGGTCACGCGGAGTTGGCGAACCACCACGAACCACGTGTCCAATGTTTGTTGCACGAAGATCTGAAGTATCTCCAGCTTCTTTCATTTTAGCTGCAAATTCTTCAGCACCCATAACACCTTCAGCAAGTACGATTACGTGGTGAGTTTTAACACCTGATTCGTAACCTTCTTTAACTTTACGGACAACTTCGTTGATGTCGTACTCTTCTTCAGGTACGATAATTTGGTCTGCACCAGAAGCGATACCAGCCCAAAGAGCGATATCACCAGCGTGACGTCCCATAACTTCAACGACAAAAGTACGTCCGTGACTGAAAGCAGTGTCTTGAATTTTATCGATAGCTTCTGTTGCAGTTGCAACAGCAGTATCAAAACCAATTGTATAGTCTGTACCAACGATATCGTTATCGATAGTTCCTGGAAGACCAACAGCTGGGAAACCATGTTCAGTCAAACGCATAGCACCATGGTAAGAACCATCTCCACCAATAACTACTACACCTTCGATTCCATGTTTTTTAAGTTGCTCAATACCTTTAAGTTGACCCTCAAGTTGGGCAAACTCAGGATAGCGAGCAGACTGAAGGAAAGTACCACCACGGCTGAGGATGTTGTCTACGCCTTTGGCATCAAGTTGGAAGATATCTCCTTCAACCATACCAGCGTATCCACGGTTAATGCCGAATACTTCAATTCCTTCAGAAATTGCTTTGAGAACAACTGCGCGAGCGGCAGCGTTCATACCAGGGGCATCTCCACCACTAGTCAAAACAGCAATACGTTTCATTATTCCTGATACTCCTTTTATATATTTAACATTTTCATTATAACATAAAGAATTCTAAATGGCTTTAAATTTGAAAAGATTTATTGTTTTTTTTATCGTAAAACCGTTTTCAACACATAAGGTGCTAATTCCTGATTAAGTTCCTCGTTCTTGGATACTCTATATCTTTGACTAACGATGGTTTCCTTACTTCCTTGATAACGAATAATTACAGGGATGTTTCCAGGATACTTAGCTAAGATTTGAGAAACGTCTAAGTCCTGATCATGATTCTCAAGTAAAATCCAGAAACGCTCCGTACTAGCTTCCTCCATGTTGGACAAAATTAACTGAATGCGTCCATCACGCTCCTGGGTCCGCCCATCAAGATAAAAGAGACCACCTTCACTTAATTTATCCTTATGATAGAAATAAGTTTCTGGGAATAGAGTAACATCAAGTTTATTGATCCCATCAGTTACGTTCAGAAAGGCCATCTGATCACCTTTTTTAGTTCTGATAATTCGAACGGACTCTAGCTGAACCAAAACCGTCGCCTTAGTATTAACCGTCAAATCAGAAATTGGTTGATAGGGACGAGAGGCCATTTTTTGAGCTAGGTGTAAAGGATGAGGACTAAGCCCAACTCCTAGTAACTCCTGTTCTAAATTATAACGATCCGTCTGGCTATAGTCTTCATAATCAACCCAAGAATAAGAGGACTCTGCAAACAAACTTCCTAACTCATTGACAAAAGTAAAGAGGTTGTTTAAATTGCCAATGATTTTCTGACGGTTTGGTTCAAAAATATCAAACAAACCAATTTGAATAAGAGGTGTCAAAATATCGACTTTCTGATATTTACTAGGAATACGTGTCAAAAAGTCTTCTATAGAAATGTATTTGCCATTTTGTTTGCGATCCTCAATAATCCAAAGGGAAAAATCTCTTGGCAAGCCTTTGATAGTCTTAAGGCCTAATACGATCTTGCCATCTGAAATCTTGTCCAGATAGGGAATCCTATTAATATCGAGTCTAGCTAGGGAGAAGCCATTTTCAATTGCATCCTTAATGTAATCACTAGACGAATAATTCAACATAACGTCATAGAATATCTGTGGGTAGTGCGTTTTGAAATAGGCTAACTGAAAGGCCAAAGCTGAGTAGGCATAGGCATGACTTCTATTAAAGCCATAACCCGCAAACTTAGCCATCATACTAAAGAGTCTTTCAGCAATCTGTGGGTCACGTCCTAACTGACGACTTCCTTCCATGAATTGTTCGGACATCTTGGACATTTCATTGGCATCTTTTTTAGACATCGCTCGACGAAGCAAATCGGCTTTTCCGAGTGTAAAGCCCGCAAATACTTGGGCAATCTGCATAACCTGTTCCTGATAGAGCATGATGCCATAAGTAGGCTCAAGGATTGGTGCAACTACTGGATCAATCAGATCTACTTTTTCCTTACCATACTTACGAGCAATGAAATTATCTGTATAATCGCTGGCTCCAGGACGGTTAAGTGAGGTTGTCGCTACGACTTCTTCGAACTTAGCCGGTTTAATCCGTTTGAGAAGGTTTATAGCACCTGCCTGCTCAAACTGAAAAATCCCCTTAGTTTTACCCTTGGCAAAAAGTGCTAGGGTCTGTGAATCTTCCAAGTCAATGGATTTGATATCAATAGTGATGCCCTGCTCTTCTTCTAGCTTCTCTTTCATTTTTTGAACAAAGGTCAAATTACGGAGACCCAAGAAATCCATCTTAAGCAAGCCATTGGCCTCAACTGCGGAGGCATCGTACTGAGTAACCATCATATCCTCACCAGCTTTTAGAGGAATATGATTAGTCAGGTCATCATCACTCATCACTATACCGGCAGCATGAATTGAGGTTTGTCTTGGCTGGCCTTCAATAGCCTTAGCAATTTCAAATGCCCTCTGAAATTCCTGTCTCTGATTAATCAGCTGTCTGAATGACATATTCTTCTCATAGACAGAGGTCAAGTTATCACGAAAAGAAATCTTTTTACTTAGTTGGGACAGTTCAAATTCCTTAGCACCAAAACGTTTAAAAACATCTCGAATAGCCTGCTTGGCTCCAAAGGTTGAAAAGGTAACAATCTGAGCAGAGTGCTTACTACCATAACGGTCCCTAACATAATGAAGAAACTCGCTTCGATAGATATCAGGCAAGTCGATATCAATATCAGGCATGCTGTAACGCTCTTCATTTAGAAAACGCTCGAAAAGCAAGTCATTTTTAACGGGATCAATTCCAGTAATGTCAAGGACATAGGCCACCAAGCTTCCTGCAGCAGACCCACGCCCCATACCCATATAATAACCACGGCTACGCCCAAAGCGTAATAAGTCCCAGACAATCAAGAAATAATCATCAAAGCCCATCTGATGAATGATAGACAATTCTTTATCTAAACGTTCCTGATAAACTGCTGAGGTTAACTTTTTAGACTCCAATCCAGATTGAGCTAATTGACGTAATTGGTCAACTGCTGGCATATCACGATTAAAACGGGGAAGCTTCAAATCCGTATCAAATTGATAAGTAATGTCTGAAACAAGTTGCTCCAAATTGTTCAAAGCCTCTGGAATATCGCCATAGGCACTTTCCATTTCTTGAGGCGAGAAAAGAAGCTGATTCATAGGGCAAATAGAGGCCTCTGACAAGGAAACGTTTTGTGAGATGGCATGCAACATCTGAATCGTCGAGCGGTCAGCATTCTCAAAATAACGCACTGTATGTAAGGGAACTATAGGATAATCAAACTCTTTGCCAGCATCTTCTGGCCTTACCCCAATGAAAACCTCTGAACCAAGAGTCATCCCTGGCTCCCAGTCTTCACTTGGAAGGATGAGAGCAATAGCATTTAGATAGTCCGAAAAAGCTGTAAATTCACGCTGTCCTGAGGAGAGCTCTGTCGCCAACTTCATCAAATTTTTATAGCCCTGATTATTTTTAGCTAATAGACGAAAAGGAATTTTTCTTCCCTCGTAAAATAGATTAGCTTCCATACCAATCAAAGGACGTAAACCGTTTCTACTTGCAAGCTGGGCAAAATGATAGGCAGCATAGAGATTGTCACGATCCATTAAACCAAGGGCTTGGTAGCCAAGCTCTTTGGCACGCGCAACGTAGCTGTTCAAATCTACGACACTATCCATGAAACTATAGACGGATTTTGTATCCAATTGTGCAAACATGAAGGCCTCCTTTCTATCTTTCTATTATAGCATACGCTACTAGTAAAAATGCCTCTACCATATTAACTGTTTCAAACAAAAAGAATGAGATAGAACAACATTTTAGACATTGTCCTTATCCCATTCTTTTAAGTGATCATTATTTTTTTACTAACACATCATTGCTTTTGATAGCAAGATTGAATATCAAAGTTTAGAAAAACAACTTAGTACCTTATTGCCAATATGATGGGCGTTGTTTTTCATAGGCAGCAATCAAATCTTCATATTGAAGAGTGATTCCAATATCATCAAGCCCTTCAACCAATTTACGTTTCCACTCATGATCAATATCAAATGGAAACTCTCCAGCTGAAGATTTAATGACTTGGTTTGGAAGGTCAATCGTGATTTCTTCACCCGCAGGAAGGGCAGCCAATTTTTGACGTACTTCCAAGGGTTGAACGATTGGCAACATACCATTCTTCAATTCGTTGTTATAGTGGATATCTGAAAATGATCCAGCGATAACACAGCGGAAACCATAGTCTTCCAATGCCCATGCAGCGTGTTCACGAGATGATCCTGAACCAAAGTTATCACCAGTAACCAAAATAGTCGCATCGCGATACTCAGGTTTATTGAAAACGAAATCAGGATTTTCTTCGTAGTCATCATTAAGATAACGCCATTCAAACATCAAATTCTTACCAAAGCCTTTTTTATCAACGGCTTTCAAGAATTGTTTGGGAATGAGTTGGTCCGTATCGATGTTATCATTCATCAACGGTACTGATTTCCCTGTATAGACGGTAAATTTTTCCATTATCTTCTCCCTTATGCTTGAACTTCTGGCATATCGCGTACATCTACAAATTTACCAGCGATTGCCGCAGCTGCTGCCATTGCTGGACTACAAAGGTGAGTACGAGCTCCATATCCTTGACGTCCCTCAAAGTTACGGTTACTTGTAGATGCACAGTGAACGCCTTCTGGAACATGGTCTGGGTTCATACCAAGACACATTGAGCAACCTGGATCACGCCATTCAAATCCTGCATCCAAGAAAATTTTATCCAAACCAAGACGTTCAGCTTCTTTCTTAACTGGACGTGAACCTGGAACAACAATAGCTGTCAATGTTGGTGCGATATGTTTTCCTTTAACGAATTTAGCAGCTAACTCAAGGTCGCTAAGACGTGCGTTAGTACAAGAACCAATAAAGACATAGCCAAGATCGATATCTTTAGCATATTCGCCAGGCTTAACATCCATATACTCGTAAGCACGTTCATCATTAAAGTCTTTGATTTCTGGGAATGGTTGATCAAACTCAACACCCATTTCAGGGTTAGTTCCCCATGTAACCATAGGTGCCAATTCTGAAACATCAATAGTGATTACTTTATCGTATTCAGCATCTGGATCTGAGACCAAGGTTTTCCAGTCGGCTACTGCTTCTTCAAACTTCTCACCCTTAGGTGCGCAAGGACGCCCTTCAACATAATCATAAGTTTTTTGGTCTGGATTCATAAGACCCATCTTAGCACCAAATTCAATAGACATGTTACAGATAGTCATGCGTTCATCCATTGAAAGGGCATCAATAGCTTCACCACAATATTCAACTGCGTATCCTACACCAGCATCAACCCCATAGCGTGCGATAAGTGCAAGAATAAAGTCTTTTGAATAGACACCTGGCTGTGGTTTACCAACAAATTCAACCTTCATTTTCTTAGGTTTTACTTGCCACAAACATTGTGTCGCAAAGACATGTTCTACCTCAGATGTACCAATACCAAAGGCAATGGCACCAAAGGCACCGTGCGTAGCCGTATGACTATCCCCACAGACGACAAATTTACCGGGTTGACTGCGACCTGTTTCAGGACCAACCATGTGGACAATCCCCTGACGAGCAGTACCGTGGGTAGCCGCATCAATACCAAATTCTTCAACGTTTTTCGCCAAAGTATCAATTTGGTTTTTAGAAATAAGGTCACGAATGTTAAAAATATCAACCGTAGGAACGTTGTGGTCTGTCGTACCAAAAGTTAAATCTGGGCGACGAACTTTACGTCCAGCATCACGAAGTCCTTGAAAGGCCTGTGGACTTGTAACCTCGTGAATATAATGCTGATCCACATACATCAATTGTGGTTCGCCCTCGTTTCCAGTAACGACGTGGCGTTCCCAAAGTTTATCAAAAATTGATTTTCCGCTCATAAAATACTCCAAATATAATCTAAGGATTAGCTAATCCGAAAGTCTTGTTAGAATAAGGTATAAAATAACGACATCAATAACAATGCCCATAAGCCAACATAGCTTAAAATACCATTTGTTAATTTTATGTCTAAAAAGTTTTCCACCTAGAAAAGCACCAATACCACCGAAAATCAGAGTCTGCAATAATAATGCCTTCTCAGAAATCCGTCTCTTATGTCGAATAGCCTTGCTTTTATCAAGTCCATAAGCACATAAAACAAGGAGATTCCATACCAACAAAACGCTTAGTAACACTAGTTTTAGTGTCATGAGTTTAGAGATTGCTAATAATAGCTGCTGTCATTTCAGCAGTCGAAGCCTGACCACCCAAATCACGTGTCAAGATGCCTTGGTTCAAGGTCTTATCAACAGCATTTTCAATCAATTCAGCCCCTTCAGTTTCATTGAAACTTTCACGCAACATCATAGCTACTGATAAAATCATTGAAATTGGGTTGGCAATACCTTGACCGGCAATGTCTGGTGCTGAACCATGAATAGGTTCATAAAGACTAGGACCATTTTCAGAATGACTGGCAGATGGCATAACACCTAAAGTTCCTGGAAGGACACTTGATTCATCAGACAAGATATCTCCAAAAAGATTTTCTGTCACAACCACATCAAAACGAGCTGGGTTGGTAATCATAATCATTGCGGCACTATCAACGAGTTGGTGTTCAAGAGTTACATCTGGAAACTCCAAAGAAACTTCATCAGCAATCTTACGCCACAATTTAGAAGTCGCCAAGACATTTTGTTTATCAATGCTAGTGACCTTTTTGCCACGACCTTGAGCAATCTTGAAAGCACGACGCATGATACGACGAATCTCATCTGCTGAATAATCATTGATATCACGAGCCTTATCTTCTTCGAGAATATGCTCACCAAAGTAAATCCCACCTGTAAGCTCACGAACAACGACAAAATCTACGCCCTCGATACGCTCTGGTTTAAGAGGTGACAAGTGTTTCAAAGCATCAAAGATGCGGACAGGACGGATATTAGCAAAGAGATTCAACTCTTTACGAATGGCCAAAAGTCCTTGTTCAGGACGTACTGGCGCATTGTCATATTTAGGTCCACCAATTGCAGCCAAGAGGATAGCATCTGCTGATTTAGCAGCATCCAAAGTTGACTTAGGAAGTGGATGACCTTCAGCATCAATACCAGCACCACCAAATGGTTTAGCATCGATGTCATAATCAAATCCAATTTTTGAAGCTACTTTTTCAAGAACTTCAAGACCCGCTGCCATAATCTCAGGTCCAATTCCATCACCTGAAAGTGTTACGATTTTCTTTGTCATGTTTAACTCCTCTTTGGCTTATGGAAGGTCACGATAAGAAACCTTACGTGCCATCTCACCAGCATTTTCTTTTTGAACCAATGTATTAGCATTGATATAGGCAATTGCTGATGCTTTCAAAACATCAAAGTCCAAACCAGATGCATTGAAAATAGTATCTGTATCTACATTTTCGACAGTTACAAGTACACGTGCTTGCGCATCAATACCATCAGTTACAGCGTCAATATTATAAGAAGTCAAGCGAACTGTTTGGTTGAAGAATTTGTCAATAGCATTGAAAATAGCTTCAACTGACCCTTGGCCATTGGCCAAAAATTCTACAGATTCACCGTCTTCATTAGCCAAGCTTACTGTAGCAGTGATTGTTTCATCAGCATTAGTAGTCAAGCGAAGATCTTCGAAGTGGAAACCTTCTGGATTATCTACACTAGTACCAGCAACAAGTGCACGAATGTCTGCATCGGTAATATCATGTTTTTTCCCAGCCAAGACTTTAAATTTGGCAAAGAGTGGTTTGATATCTTCTTCAACAAAGTCAAGCTCAAGTTCTTTCAATTTTTCAACAAAGGCATGGCGTCCTGACAATTTACCAAGAGGAAGACTGTTACTCTTGACACCTACCAATTCTGGTGTGAAGATTTCATAAGTTTGTGGGTTCTTAAGAACACCATCTTGGTGGATACCTGATTCATGAGAGAAAGCATTTCCACCAACAACAGCTTTATTTTTAGGAACTGGAATACCTGAGAAGCGAGAAACAAGCTCTGATGTATTCATAGTTTCATTCAAAACAATATCACAACTTGCTTGGAAGAAGTCTTCACGAATTTTCAAAGCAACAGCTACTTCTTCAAGAGCAACATTACCCGCACGCTCACCAATACCATTGACTGTTCCCTGAACACGTCCAGCACCATGTTTAATTGCTGTCAAAGTATTTGCAGTTGCCATACCAAGGTCATCGTGGCAGTGAACACCAAAGACAACTTTATGATCTGATTTAATATTTTCAGTCAAGTGATCAAAAATACGTGCAAACTCTTCTGGAGTCGTAAAGCCAACTGTATCAGGAATATTAATATATGAGGCACCAGCATCAACTGCTGTTTGAACAACTTCAGTCAAGAAATCAAGCTCAGTACGAGTAGCATCTTCAGGAGAAAACTCAACAACTTCAAATTTTGAACGTGCATATGACACATGTTCTTTTACAGCTTCAAGAATTTCTTCTTTTGATTTCTTCAATTTAAACTCACGATGAATCGGACTTGTTGCGATAAAGACATGAATTTGTGGATACTTAGCATCTTTCAAAGCCTCATAACAAGCATCAATATCAGATTTTACTGAACGAGCCAAACCAGTAACAGAAGTTGTTGTCATAGCTTCTGCAATTTGTTTTACTGCTTCAAATGAATCTGGGCTAGCTGCAGGGAAACCAGCTTCAATTACAGAAATTCCCCATTTTTCAAGTTGCTTAGCAATGGCAACTTTTTCTTTGATTGAAAAGTTAACACCTGGTGTTTGTTCCCCATCACGAAGACTTGTATCAAAAAATTCAACTTTACGCATAGACAATCCTCTTTCTAAAAGTAAAAACGATAGTAGTAAAAAAACATCTCACTCGGAAACCCAAGCGAGATGTTTTTACCTCCCGCTTGGTAAGCCAAACAGGACTAATGCTTTTGCACTAGCCCTCATTACGCAATAGCAAAACAGTTGTAGTTGCGAATGTCATTTGACTCATTTCCTTTCGATGTATCTTGGTTAATATGATACATCTTTCCAACTTGAAAGTCAAGGAAAAATTACTGAATTGACTGACTTTTCTGACCATAATTTACATTTATTTTCAGTAAAAGAAAAAAAGCTGACCGAAGTCAACTTTTTTATTGTTAATGATAACTACTTATCTCAGCTTATTTTCCGAGGTAGTATTCGTTAACAACGTTCAATTTTTCGTCAAATTCGAATACCAATGGTGGGAAGTTTGGAATTTCAACATCCATGATTTCGTCGTCTGACAATTGTTTGATGTGTTTAACAAGGGCACGGATTGAGTTACCGTGTGCACCTACGAATACGTTTTTACCGTCTTTAAGAGCTGGAGCGATTTTATCTTCCCAGAATGGAAGGGCACGTTCCAAAGTAACTTTCAAGTTTTCAGCATCTGGAATTACTGAGTCGTCAAGTGAAGCGTAACGACGGTCAGTGTGTGCTGAGTGCTCATCATCACGATCCATTGCTGGAGGCAATACATCATATGAACGACGCCAGATGTGAACTTGCTCATCACCAAATTGTTCAGCAGCTTCTGCTTTGTTTTTACCAGTCAAACCACCGTAGTGACGTTCGTTCAAGCGCCATGATTTTTCAACTGGAACCCAAAGTTGGTCAGATGCTTCAAGAGCCAAGTTAGTTGTTTTGATCGCACGTTTCAATACTGAAGTGTATGCTTGGTCAAATTCGATACCAGCTTCTTTAATCAATTTACCAGCGTCGATAGCTTGTTGAGTACCTTTTTCAGAAAGATCTACGTCAGCCCAACCTGTGAAAAGGTTAGCTTTGTTCCATTCAGACTCACCGTGGCGAGCGAAAACCAATTTTACCATTAGTATGTCTCCTTTTTATTTTGGGTTATACCCATTTACTCTATCTATTCTACCCAAAAAACCTTGAAAAAGCTAGCAAAATCCAAAAAATTCTGTAAAATTCTATCGCTTCTTGCCTTGACTAAAAGAGACGGTATCAGAAATTTGTTTTAGATACTTTTAGCTGTCCAACATTTCCTTGTTTTAGGCCTCTTTTCATGCTAAAATGAGATGAAATAGTAACATTTTACTTTGTGATCTTTAAGGAGGATCTTATGGTTTCTACTGCTACAAAAGTTGGTCAGTTTACATTTGCTAACTGTCTCATGAATGCTGCTGGTGTTCATTGTATGACTAAGGAAGAATTGGCAGAGGTTGAGGCTTCAGCCGCAGGCTCATTTGTCACAAAAACTGGGACACTTGAGGCCCGTCCTGGTAATCCTGAACCACGTTATGTGAATGTCCCTCTTGGGTCAATCAACTCAATGGGATTGCCAAATAACGGTTTTGAATACTACCTTGACTATGTCATTGAATTGCAAAAGCAACCCAATACAAAAAATCATTTTCTTTCACTTGTTGGTCTCTCACCTGAGGAAACGCACACTATTCTTAAAAAAGTTCAAGAAAGTGACTATGAGGGGCTCGTTGAACTCAACCTTTCATGTCCTAACGTTCCAGGTAAGCCTCAAATCGCTTACGATTTTGAAACAACAACCGAGATCCTAACTGAAGTCTTTTCTTACTTTACGAAACCTCTTGGTGTGAAATTACCACCATACTTTGATATTGTCCACTTTGACCAAGCTGCTGCAGTTTTCAACCAATTTCCACTTGTCTTTGTTAACTGTGTGAACTCAATTGGTAATGGCCTTTACATTGAAGATGAGTCTGTTGTCATCAAACCTAAGAATGGTTTTGGTGGTATCGGTGGTGACTACATTAAACCTACTGCCTTGGCAAATGTTCACGCTTTCTACCAACGTCTGAAACCTGAAATCCAAATTATTGGTACTGGTGGTGTCAAATCTGGTCGTGATGCCTTTGAACACATCCTTTGTGGTGCAAGTATGGTACAAGTGGGTACTGCCCTTCAAAAAGAAGGTGTCGCTGTTTTTGACCGTATTACTAAAGAACTTAAAGAAATCATGGAAGAAAAAGGTTACGAAACTCTTGAAGACTTCCGAGGAAAACTTCACTACATTGACTAGTCTACAAAAAAAGTTTGGAAGGTCTTCCAAACTTTTTTATTATTTGATGAGGATTCTCTTATTAGACAAGACCATCATCGTCACGTTCATCCCAGTCTTCAAAAGGATCCTTGCCCTCTTTTTCAGCTTGAAGACGTTTCTGACGAGCTTCTTCGATTTGTTTTTCACTTGGCTTCATCAGTTTGCTGATAGCAACAATACCTGATAGTTTAATAACAGTAAAAACCAAAAGAAAAATCAATACCACTGTTATGGTTTTCATAGATTTCCTTAACTTATTTCGTATAAATCAAAACCCCTAAAATCTTAGGGGTTTTTACATTATTTAACTGCGTCTTTAAGAGCTTTACCAGCTTTAAATGCAGGAACTTTAGAAGCTGCGATTGAGATAGCTTCACCAGTTTGTGGGTTACGACCTTGACGAGCAGCGCGTTCGCGTACTTCAAAGTTACCGAAACCGATCAATTGTACTTTTTCACCTGCAGCAAGGAATTCTTCGATAGAAGCGAAAACTGCATCTACAGCTGCTGCTGAATCTTTTTTAGTAAGCTCAGTTGCTTCTGCAACTTTAGCGATCAAATCTTGTTTGTTAGCCATTGTAACAATCCTCCAATTTATTTCTAAGCGAATAGTTTTTTTAGCGCTTGAACAAGTATTATCTTATCCTAAAAGGCCTATGAGGTCAAGTAATAAACGCTAATTTAATCGCTTTTTTGCAAAAAGTAAAGGCTTTTTAATTTATTGTCTTATAGATGTCAAATTCGATACGGTCATTAACCAAATCAAGGCTTTGAGCACGTGCTGTAATCCCCTTCTCATTCTTCATAGACTGAATATTTAAGGTAACCTTTCCCTTCTTACTATCGATGGCGATGTAATCAGGGAGGTTAGTTGAACGTTTAATCATCTTAAGGGCATCCGAAACAGGCAGTTTCAAGGTTCCAGCCGAAAGCTCAGAAACATGAAGTACAATTGCTCCTGATTCACTAACAACCGGCGTAAAGTAGACATAAAGAGGGACAGGGTGACCTAAAACCTTATAGCTACTTTCGAAAACAATTTTAGAATTGGTAACCTTGACCTTGAAACGCATCTTATCGGTCGAATAATCTTGGGCAAAGCCTGTAAGAGCAGCGTCAAGCTCCTCCCTTGTCATACTATACTTACCAATTTTAGTTGCTCCCTTAGGTAGGGATACAGAACTCGTCGTCTCCACTGGAGTCATGATTCTATAGGCCACAACACTTACTAAGGCTAGATTTAAGGCCAAGAGTCCTAAAAATAACCACTTCCATATCTTACTCACCTGACCACTCCTTCTTTGTTTGGTTAATACGTTTCAAAATGGCATCTGACATAATTTGATAACCTGTATTATTTGGATGAAAATGATCATCCTCAAAAAGAGCATCATTCAGGCTATCTTGAGAAGATTTACTAGATTGAGACGAATCATCAGTGCTTGTAACACCGCCCTTACCGTCAATTCCCTTATAAAGCAAATCATTTACAGGAACAAAATAGACATTATCGTACTTCTTGCACACTTCTTCAGTAGATTGGTTCCAATTATCTACAATAGTTTGCATTTCTGTCATCTCTGGAAAATTAAGATAAAAAGGATTGTAAATACCAACAATATAAATTGGCAATGTTTTATTATCCTTACGAGCTAGCTCAATAATCTGTCCCAATCTCTTTTGATAGGCCTGGGCTGGCTTAGTGAAGGTGTCTACATTAAGATTAGTGATATTGTCCTTAATGACATGGATCACATCATTACCACCAACTGTCAGAGTCATCACTTTAGCCTTCTTGAGATCTCTTTGAATATCCTTTTTTTCTTGCATTCTCTTGAGAATTTGATTGCTCGTATTCCCTGCGATACCATAGTTGCGAGAGGTCACTTGCCAGTCAAAATCTGACTCTAAGGCCTGAGACAAAACAGGGACGAAGCCCCCTTGATTACTACTATCACCTACACCTTGCGTAAGGGAATCACCGATAGCAACATAGGTGACCTTTTCATTTTTAATAGATTTGATTTTTTCTGCAATTTTTGATGACTGATGCGTACTAGGAACTACAAAAATGAAGAGACCGACAAATAAAAGAAAAAGCAAGAAGAAGCCTAGGAGGCTTCTAACTAATTCTGATTCTTTCCACTTATTCATAACGAACCATTACGGCAAAGGCGCCTTCACCAGTGTGCGTTTGAATGATGGAACCAGTCTCAAGGATTGAAATTGGAGCACCCAAAACCTCAAGTTTTTCAGCCATTTCATGTGCAAAATCAGGTGTCCCTGCATAAGAAATACCAATCTCTGCCACTTTGCGGTCCTTATCCTTGATACCATTAATATAAGAATCCAACCATTTTGTGAAAGTCTTAGCACCACGACCCTTCGCAATGGTATTTAACTGATAGTCTTTCAACTCCATAATGACACGGATATTGAGCAATGAAGATAGTAGACCTGTTACACGTCCAATACGGCCACCTTTGACAAGGTTTTCAAGGGTAGACACACCGATATGAAGTTCAGATTTACTTTTCACTTCCTCCACACGTGCTACAATCTCATCAAGACTTGCTCCTGCTTCAGCTAGTTTAGCTGCTTCAACAACTTGAAACTTAAGGCACTGATCTGTAAAGCCTGAATCGATAACGGTTACATCTGCTCCTGACAGGCTAGCTCCTTGACGTGAGGCTTCACATGTCCCAGAGAGTGTATGCATGATGTGGATAGCCACAATCTGTTCTGCACCTTCTTTGACAAGCTTTTCATATGTCTCAGCAAACAAACCTACTGGTGGTTGGCTAGTCTTTGGTAACTCTTTACTATGCTTCATCATATCCAAGAAACGGCCTTCTTCTCGAAGATCACTATCTGAATAGATGACACCGTCCACCATAACCGACAATGGAACAACAGTGATATTATATTTTTCAACCAATTCTGGTTCAATCGTAATTGACGAATCGGTTACAATTCTGATTTTACTCATATTTTTCTCGCTTAACACAAATTTTTATTCTATTATAGCATGACTGGAAAACTTTTCCCAAGTCTTTTTCTAAAGAGAGTCATCCACCTTTAACAAGGCTCTTGCTTGGCTCAGGGCAGCCTCCGTCACATTATCACCTGCTAACATCTTAGCGATTTCTTGCACCCTTTCCTCAGGTGTCAAGAGACGAACACGAGAGACAGTCGTCTCATTATCGCTTTCCTTAGAAATAAAGAACTGATAATCAGCAATGGCAATAACTTGTGGAAGGTGACTGATGGCCAAAACCTGACCATGACTCCCAATCTTATGAATTTTCTGAGCGATGGCTTGGGCAACACGACCTGAAACGCCAGTATCAACCTCATCAAAGACGATACTTGTTTTGTCTTCTTTGCGGGCAAAGGCTGACTTAATCGCTAACATGAGTCGAGATAATTCTCCTCCTGAAGCAACCTTAACAAGCGGTTTAAAGCCTTCACCTGGATTGGTTGAGATGTAAAACTCAACCTGCTCATTGCCATCACGGTTAAATTTCCCTTTAGTAAAGGTAACTTTAAAATCAGCCTTATCCATGTAAAGGTCGCATAACTCGTTCTTAATCTCAGCTTCAAGGGCTGTAGCAATTTGATGGCGTGCCGTTTGTAGGGTCTCTGCAGACGCCAGCAGGTCTTTTTCAAGTTGCTTAAGCTCTTGTTCCATGGCATCTGACGAACTGGAATTGCCAGTCAGAAGATTGTACTCTTTACTTGAATTTTCCAGATAATCTAAGACATCATCAACAGTTCCACCATATTTACGAGTAATTGCATTAATGGTATCTAAGCGGTGTTCAATCTCTTGTAAACGCCCAGCATCAAAGTCCAAATTATCCAAAAGGTCACCAAGTTGTTTAGTGACATCTTCTAGAACATAATAGGCTTCTGATAGATTTCCAGAGAGTTCTTTGTAATCAGAGTCATATTCTTCAAGAGACTGGAGGTCGTTCATGGCAGAACGGACATTTGAAAGGCTTGAAAATTCTTCATTATCCAGCACGACATAGGCATTCGTTAAGGTATCAGCAATCTGCTTATGATTAAGAAGTTTGTCTCGCTCCTTCATCAATGCCAAATCCTCTCCTGATTTTAGAGAGACTGCTTCAATTTCTGCAATCTGAAAAGCTAGCATTTCAATTCGAGCCTTATGCTCCTGCTCATTTTTCTGCTTTTCAAGAACAGCTTTTCTTAACTCACGATAGCGGTCAAAATACTCTTGGTATTCTTTCTTAGTTTGGAAAAATTCCTTGTCACCAAAGGCATCAAGCATGGTAATATGCAGAGCAGGTTTCATAAGCTCTTCCTGATCATGCTGTCCATGAATATCTACCAAAAAGTGCCCAACAGCTTTAAGCGTTGTTAAATTGACCATCTGTCCATTGATACGACTAACACTTCTACCATTTTGTAAGATTTCACGACGGATAATCAATTCATCCTCGACAGGAATCCCATTATCTTCCAAGATACTAACCAAGGCAGGATT
>ENA-OQIH01000145-OQIH01000145.1-human-gut-metagenome-genome-assembly--contig:-NODE-145-length-66699-cov-15.180196_pt1 | contig 66699 bp, 61 predicted proteins | sample MGYA00242575_ERZ504740 | MGnify/ENA primary metagenome ERZ504740 (study PRJEB26092, sample SAMD00036192) | human gut metagenome | host: Homo sapiens | study: EMG produced TPA metagenomics assembly of...
ACGGGGTTAGTTTTAAACCCTGTGCTCTGGAACCCGCGTCGTTATTGGGCTGAAAATGCACTTTGCGGTTGAGAACAAGATTTAGATTGATTGAGTGATGTTATACACTTCAAAAAGTGCCACAAACCCAGTAATGACGCGGTGCGGCGGAGATGCCGTTTTTTTGCCATTTAGGGCTATTTTTTGCGTTTTAAAAATGAAGTCGTGTATAAATATTAGTGAAAAAATATATACTATCTTTTATTAAAACTCAATCAACTAAAGATATTATAACCTATTTTGATAAATTTTACAATGCAAAAATTTGCAATATTTTGTTATAAGAGTTTTGCGACTGAAATTATCAGAATTTTCAGTTGAAGTTTTATATTAATTATATAGGAATTTATTTATAAAAGATATTTATAGTAAAAAATTTTGATAAATAAATGCCAAAATGAAAATCTTAAGCAAGATATATATAATGTAAGACTTATAAAACTAAGATAAAAGATATAAAAGTTTTTGTCAATAAAAATAAAAAATCTTTTAAGTAAAAATGCCAGAATAAATGAATTAAGGCAGATATAAATAATGTAAGGAAATCTTCTTTGGAGAAAGAAGGGCTATAAATATAAAAGAAAAAATTTAAGAAAAATTTTTAATCGAAATGCCAAAAAGAGAAAAAGTGAATGGATATTATATATAGAAAGAAAATCAAGGTAGAAAATAAGGAGGAATAAAAGAGGAATAAAAATGGAATTTAGAAATAGTTTTGATAGTGTTTTTGGAGTAGTGAAATATGATTTTACAGAAAGCAACTTTTTAGATTATCAAGTAACAGAAATTTATTCATCGCTAAATTGCAGAATGCTTGGATATTATGTTTAAGTATTATGAAAGAATGAGAATAGACTTTCTAATGCTTTTAGATAAAAAATTTTTTAGGTACATTTTATAGAGTGAATTTGATACTATATAGTTATATTAGATATAGTATAAAAATAATGTATTTTATTATAGATATAAAATATATAGTACATATCATGATAAAAATAATATTTTTTAAGATTTAATATATACTATTGATGAATAAATTAACCTTGATAGTTTATAGATAAATATGCTTTAAAGTAAGATAATTATTTTAGGAGGTATGTTTATGACAAATGATGAATTAGATAATAGATTAATAGGAATAAATATTGCTTATTATAGGAAATTGAAAAAATATACACAGATGCAATTAGCTCAAAAAACAAATATCAGTCTAAGCTATATGGCAAAAATAGAAAGTGGTTTAGTGACAGGTTGTGTATCTTTACCAGTATTGTATAAAATATCTAAAATTTTAGAGGTTAGTTTAGATAAGTTAGTTAATAAAAATTAATATAAAATAGCAGGTGATAATATACAAGACCTGCTATTTTTTTTGTTAAAATATATTTATAAATTTATTTGATAGAAGGTTAATATATGAGTGATTTTGTCAAGCAGTTTATAAGTGATAAATATAAACAAATAGATATATGGAAGGAAAGTGACAAGAGTAAGATTGTTTTGGCATATGATGAGTCAGATAGACAAGTATATGTCATAAAGTATCTAAAAAATAAAGATGTTCCTTATCAGGAATTAAAAAAAATAGATGATAGGATACTTCCTAGGATTTATTATATTTTTGATGGTGATGAAGAAATAATTTTAGTGGAAGAATATATCTGTGGTATAACTTTAAACGAATTGATAGAGCAAAAAAAATATATATCTGATGAAGAGATACAAGATATTTTAGTACAATTATGTAAGGGATTGAAGAATTTACATCAAAGGGATATTATTCATCGTGATATAAATTTGAATAATATTATGCTTACAAATGATGGTGTTGTTAAGTTAGTGGATTTTGATACGGTGCGTATTTTTAAGTATGACCAAAATTTTGACACGACATATCTAGGAACAAAAGGCTTTGCACCGCCAGAACAATATGGTTTTAGTCAAACTGATGCTAGAACAGATATATATGCTTTAGGTATGACAATAAAAAAATTACAGCCTAAATCTAATTTACTGCAAAAGATAATAGCTAAAGCAACACAATTAGACCCGGAAAATCGCTATCAATATGTAGAGGAAATTTTAAATGAAATTGAAGATGAATATAAATTTGAGCCAAAACAGAATAAATTGACTTTAAAGCAAATAGAAATAATGTTGAATGATAAATTTAACTTATTTGAAATACCTATGCCTGTACAAGAAAAAGATTATCCATTTGATTTTAATAAGATACCTTTTTATACTCCAATCAGTATGGTTGATGATTTAGATTATGAAAGTGTAGAAGAAGCTCAAAAGGCTATGATAGAGGATTTTGAGAACAATGTATTTTCTTTAATGAAAGAATATATCAAGGATATATTAGAAACATATAAAATCTATCAGTTAAAGAAATATTATACGTACTGTGAAAATGAGCAGAATTATTATTTTAAGGTAAATAAAGAAATAGAGCGTATTATAAATTTAATGGTAAAGCGATTTAAGTTGGATTTGCCGGAGTATTTAAAGCATTTTAATTATGTGCCTAGTTTTACTAGATTTTCAGGAAAACAAGATGAACAGATGTATCATCTTTGGCAGTTAAAGCATTTAGAAGAAACAAATTATGTAGAAGAGATAAAAAGAGAATTTATAGATAGAATACTAGCTTATGATACTGAGCGATTTTTTATATATGTAACGCAATACTTAAAAAAAGATATAAATTTAGAAGAATTGACGATAGTTGATGACAAGACAAATGAAGAAAAAAAGGTCTATCATTTTAATTTTGATACTTTAGCACAATGTTTCTTTGAAGAATTATTAAAGAGTACAGAATTTATTATTAAAGATAATCCTTTTTTACAAGAAGATGTAGAAGGTGTGTTAGTTAAGTATTATTTACCAGAATTAAAAGAGGCTTTAAAAGCAAAAACTAATGAAATTATGACATTTTTAAAAGAGTATAACTAAATTTAAATTATGATAAATAGCCTTAGATATTAGTATCTTAAAGGCTATTTTTTTATGTAAAATGGCTTAAATTGTTACTATTAATACGAAAAAGCAGTTAAATTATCCCTATGGGACAACAAAGAAAGTTCTATTTTTATTATATTGTTATTAAAGATTAATACATATTATAAAAGGAGCGAATATTTATGTTTAAGTATTGTACAAATTGTGGTAGCAAGATGCCAGCGGATAATTTATTTTGTACTAATTGTGGTATGAAATTTAATCAAGAGAATAATTATAATGTAAATCCACAAAATAATTTTAATACTTCAGTGCAAAATACTAATTATCAGCAAAATGTGAATAGAATGGTTAATACTAATATGCAGATGAGAGCACAGAATAATTATTCAGGTGCAAATAATTATCAGCAAAATCAGATGCAACAACATAATCAAATGATAAATAATCAAGCAATGAATAATAATCAAATGGGTATGAACGAATTTAACATAGGTAAAAATTATTTGCAAATGAATATGCCATTGCCAAATTATGCACAAGCGATAAATTATTTACAAAAAGCAGTGAATATGGGAGTAAAAGAAGCTTCTATTTATTTGATGATTGCACATCTTTATCAAAATATCGATATGTTAAAACAAAATAGTATGTATATAGCAGAACATACAAATGGAATGAATTATACTCAGCCAATGCAAAATGCAAATTATAGTAATAATTTCGCAAATGGATTAAATGGTAATATGATGGCAAATAATTTTAATAATAGAGCGAATAATATGCCAAACAATCAAGCAATGGCTAATCAACAAATGCCTAATAATATGAATAATAACCAAAACAATCAAGAAAGTGGTTTAAAAACTTTTGGCAAATATGCAGCAGCCGCTGCTGTAGGGGCGATGGCTAGTTCTCTTTATCATAATGCAACAGCGGAAGCCTCTAGTGGTCATCATAGTTCTTCATCTAGTACAGAACAACCAGCATCAACAGAATACATTCCAAATGAAGTAACTCAGCCAGTTCAAGATTATATTGACCCAATGTACGCAAATCCAGTGGAGAATATTCAAGCTTATAGTGAACAAGTAGTACCAGATATGAATAATGTGGTAGCACCTGAAATCATGAATAGTAATGTAGTGGATAATATCCAAGCTTATGATGAAAATATTATTCCTGATAATATGCAAAATAATAGTGAAATGCAAAGTAGTGAAGAAATACTACAAGAAAATCCTGTAGATAGTATTCAAGCTTATGATGAAACTAATACTCAAGATGATACATCAAATAGTGAAGACACATCGGCAGATTATGAAGAAGAAGAATACACAGAAGAAGACTCTTTTGGCAATTTTGATGATGAGGATGAAGATAGCTTTTTTTGATTATTAGTCGTCAAAATGAGAGGTGAGCATTATGCAAAATTTATATTGTCCTAAATGTGGTCAAAATTTAAACGGAAATACTAATTTAAAATTTTGCCCTAAATGTGGAGCTAAAATACAAACTAATATTTCTGGGAATAATAAAAAACAAGATGATATAGATAAACTGATGAATTCAGATTTTATACAAATGATAAAGCGAGATTATTTTTCTTATACAGGAAGATTAAATCGCAAAATTTATTTTATACGCAGTTTAGTTTTAGTAGTTATAGAATGTATACTTTTTGTGCTAATTGATGAATTAGACACTAGGTCAGATGATTTTAGTTTAGTCTTGATGTTATTGAGCTTTATACTTTTATGTTTATGTATAGTGGCTGATTTTATGCTGGATATGAGAAGATTTCATGATTTGGATAAATCGGGATATTTTGCTTTATTATCACTTATACCGGCGATAACACCTTTTCTGTATTTATATTTATTTTTGATGCCAGGTACAAAAGGTGCTAATCAATATGGCAATGACCCTTTAGAAAATACGTACTGATTAATAGTTGTTGATAGTAAAATGAGGAGCGGTTTTTATGCATAGATTAAAACAGAGATATTTAATGGTATTCATAGCGTTACTTACTTTATCTAGTGTGATGTTTTCTGGTTGTAGTTTATTAGAAGATAAACATGTAACTTTAGTCAAAGAGGGTACAATGGAAATTGTTCCTAATGTAAAAATAGGTAAGGCTTTTGACCAATTTTTTAGCGATGGTAAATGGGAGTATTTTGTGGCTACAGATAATTCAAAAGTTGTAGAGTTCACAGGTACATGTCGTTGGCAGGATAAACCAGCAAAAGCTAAAGTCCAATTTGTCATTTTAAATGATACAAGATTTCAACTTTGGACAATTGAGATAAATGGCGACAATATGCGTGATTCTGATGCTATCGCTGTAATGAAGAAGATATTAACTCAATATCATGCAAAGTAAATTTAAAATTGAAACGTACAGAAATGAGGAATAGATATGAATATTTGTAGACAATGTCAAAAACAATTTGATGATAACGTGCTTTTTTGTCCAAGTTGTGGCAATAAATTAGAAAAACAAAATGTACAAGTAACAAATAATATTATTTGTCAAAAATGTGGAAATGCTTTAACTAGTGCAGATAAATTTTGCCCTAAATGTGGTGAAAAAACACCAGCATTTTATCAGACACCAATGGTCAATAATATGAATACTAATGTAGTAAATAATAATCAACCAATACAGCCAGTGAATCAGCCATATCAGCAAAATATGAATACAAATTTTAATGTAAATAATAGCAATAATAGTGCTGATGGTATTTTAAATAAAATAAAAAATGAATATTTTTGTTTTGAAGGTAGAATAAATAGAAAATTTTATATAACACGCAGTTTGATAATCGCAGTTGTAATAATGGTACTTTATTTTATCATCTATGCAGCGACAACAGATATTTTTGGTATAATGTCCGATTTTGGCATGATGTTAACTTTAATAGTGCAATTAGTGGGAACTGTAGCAGGTATATCTTTAAACATTAGAAGATTTCATGATTTTAATAAATCAGGCTGGTGGATATTAATTTTGATGGTACCATTTGTAAATCTTTATTTTAGCATTAAATTATTATGTATTAGAGGCGATGTAGGTGCTAATAATTATGGAGCAGATCCATTTTGATGAGAGGTAAATGAAATGAGTAAATTTTGTTTTAAATGTGGTACCCCAGTTAATGATGGTGAAAAATTTTGCCCTAAATGTGGTACTAATTTAGGAGTATCGACAAGTCCACAGATACAGCCAAATGTAAATAAGAATACAAATAGTAATAATATAAACAATAACAATAGTAATAAAATGAAATTAATAATAGCTATTGCAATTGTAGTAGTTATCATTGTAGGCAGTGGTCTGGGATATTTTCTCTATCAAAAACATGAAAAAGATACGCAAATAAATACAAATACTAATACGTTGGTAGAGACAGCAAAAGCGACAGATGACACATATCAACAGCAAAAACAAGATGATGAAAATCTAAAAAAAGCTAATGATATATTAAAAAATAAAAATACTAATTATAAAGTCAGTGCTGTATCAACAATTGATGATAATGGTTTCTTTGGTTTGATGACAGGAAAGGGATTGAGATTTATCATTTATGATAAAAAAGATGATATGATAGCTACTATTCCTTTTGACAAAGAATTATTAAATCCTAAAAAGTATGCTAATACAGATAGAGCACTCTATTTTGATATGAGTGTAGAATATGATAATGTAAATAGCAAAGATAAAAAAGCTGGATACTGGAGTGGTTCTACACATACCATTCCTATAGAAATCTATAGTGAAGAAAAAGATGGTGTTTTATCTCCTTTGGGAATTATGACTTATTATGGAAATAACAAAGGAAAATACGATAAGTATTTGTATGAAATGCAAAATGTTAATTTAGCTAATTTAGTAATTCTTCATGGCGATAGTTTGAGAGTGGATATCACAAATAGAAATATAGACCTTCCATAAATAGAAAATATTTATCATAGGGATTGTACTTATATTAACTTAATAAATATGAATATAGGTACAATCTTTATGAAAAACTTACATATTAAGGCATAACTAATACTAATAAGGTGATTATTGGTATGAATATGAATTGTAAATATCTTAGATAATGAGATAATTTTATTAGTATGTATGAGAGGGGTAATATTTTTGTGTTTGAATCTGAATATAGACAAATTGGAGCTAAGATAATGTATTTTCGAAAGATGAAGAAATACACACAAGAAGAATTGGCGTTTAGAGCGTCAATTAGTGCCTCATATTTATCAAGAATAGAACGTGGTGTTTATAAAAAAGGTTTGCCAATATCTACACTTATGAAGATTGCAAAAGCTTTGGAAGTCGAATTAAGTGCCATTTTTGAAAAATGATGATAGCTGATAAAAATAAAATAATATATACATAAAAAAGCAATATCTGTTGTTGAAGGTTAAAACTATAGATATTGCTTTTTATTTGTAAATATAAATAAATGATATTTTTTTATTTTATAAATTGGGATAATTAAGCTGAAAAAATAACTAAATAATCCATTTTATTGTCCTGCTAGTACAACTAAATTGATAAATTTTTCGCTAGAATAAATTTAAAGAATATAGCAGAAGGTGATTTTATGGTAGATTTTTCAGCACAATATAGATTGATTGGGGCAAGAATAGCTTATTTTCGCAAATTAAAAAGATATACACAAGAAGAATTAGCATTTAGAGCTTCAATAAGCACATCATATTTATCAAGAATTGAAAGAGGCATTTATAGTAAAGGAGTACCGATATCTACATTAATGCAAATAAGTAAAGCTTTGGATATTGATATTAAATTGTTATTTGAAGAAAAAATTTAGAGAAAAGTAAATAAAAAATATAGAAAGATATAATAGCTTTAAACTCAAAAAAGATATGATATAATATAGATTAATATCTTATGTAGAAGGTGGCTATTTATAATGAGCGAAAATTGTAATCATGATTGTGCAAGTTGCGGTACGACTTGTGGAGAACGTACAGCTCCTCAAAGTTTATTAGCACCAAACAATCCAAGTTCAAATATTAAAAAAGTAATTGCTGTAATGAGTGGTAAAGGTGGCGTTGGTAAATCCTTAGTTACTTCTATGATGGCAGTAACAATGCAACGTCGTGGCTATAAAACAGCAATTTTAGATGCTGATATCACAGGTCCATCTATACCAAAAGTGTTTAATCTTAAAGAAAAAGTAACAGGAACACAAGAAGGCATGACACCAGCACAGACAAAAACTGGTATAAAAATCATGTCTACAAATTTGATTTTAGATAATGAAACAGATCCTGTTGTTTGGCGTGGCCCTATTATTGGTGGAGTAGTAAAACAATTTTGGAGCGATGTAAACTGGGGTGAAGTAGATTATATGTTTGTGGATATGCCTCCAGGAACAGGCGATGTACCACTTACTGTATATCAATCTTTGCCAGTTGATGGTATTATCGTAGTTACAACACCACAAGAACTCGTATCTATGATTGTAGAAAAAGCTGTGAATATGGCTGGCTTACTCAGTGTGCCAATTATTGGTATTGTAGAAAATATGTCTTATTTTGTTTGCCCTAATTGCAATGAAAAACATTATATTTTTGGTAAATCAAAAGTTGGAGAAGAAGCTAATAAATATGGTATAAAACATACAGCTACACTTCCAATAAATCCAAGTTTAGCCCAAAAATGTGATGAAGGTAGCTTTGAAACTTTTGAAGGCGATTTTTTAAATTCTTTAGGTAGCATTTTAGAAGGAAAATAATTCATAAAAATAGAATTTAATAAGTAAACTAAAAAGTCTTTCTGTTTAAGCAGAAAGACTTTTTTTATAAAAAATATTTAAGATTAGAGGGAGTAAGATGAGTCAGCAAGTATATTTACCAAGTTATAGTATTGGTGAAGATGTATATAAGAGAGTACCTCAAATCTGCAGTAATTATGGTAAAACGGCTATTGTAATTGGCGGTGAAATTAGTTTAAGTAAAGTAAAAGATAAATTACTTACTGCGATGAAGGGGACAGATATAAATTTATTGGATTTTATTTGGTATGGAGGTAATGCTACACGAGAAAATATTGAGCGATTAAAAAATATGAAAACAGTGCAAAGGGCAGATATGATATTTGCTGTTGGCGGTGGTAAAAGTATGGATACATGCAAAGCTTTAGCAGATATGATAAAAAAGCCAGTATTTACATTTCCAACAATAGCATCAAATTGTGCTCCTGTTACAGCTTTATGTATTTTATATGGCAAAGATAAAGTAGAATTTTATGATGCACAAAAACCAGCTATTCATTGTTTTATAGATACAAAAATCATAAGTAATGCACCTATAAAATATCTGCGTGCTGGCATTGGTGATGCTTTATCTAAACAATATGAAGTTTGTTTTAATACGAGAGGTAGAGTTTTAAATCACACAAATAATTTAGGGGTGCAGATAGCAAAAGATTGCTCAGAAAGATTACTGCAATATGGAGTAAAGGCAGTAGATGATGCTCAAAAAAATATCGTATCTGATGAATTTATCCAGACTGTATTGACGATTATTGTAAATACAGGATTAGTTTCTGTTTTAGTAAATTTAAATTATAATAGCAGTTTGGCTCATTCACTTTATTTAGCGAGTGTGAAAATACCAGATTGTAAAAATCATATGCATGGTGAGATTGTCAGCTTAGGTGTATTATTATTGTTACTTGTAGATAAGCAATTAATACAGGCAGAGAAAGTATATGATTTTAATCAGAAACTAGATTTACCTACTTCTTTAATAGATTTAGGAATAAAAGATGTAAAGCAAATAATTGATTTAATTTTACAAGATAAATATTTAAGTTTTGCTCCATATAATATCACAAAAGAGATGATAAAAGAAGCAATAGATATGCTCGAAGCCTTAAAGCATAAGAAAACTTTTTGAGTTCTAAAATATTTTGATATATAATATATGTATTGGTTTTTCACGAAAGTTGTAAGATAAGTAATAGATTATTTTTTATCAAGAATGAGAAAAAATATTTTGCAGTAGTGAGTGTACTCTGATTGTGATATACTAATAAAAGATTAAGTTATTACGCCATTAATAATAGAAAGGGATTTGCATGATAGAATTACCAAGCATTCAACAATTAGAAAATTTTATTATTTATAGCAAAGTAAAAGATATAGCAACGGCAGCTAGAGAAGCAAATGTTACTCGTTCGGCATTTAGTTTTCAAATGAAAAAATTGGAAGAAATAGTTGGTACTCAATTAGTTGTTCACGGAGAAAATACAATAGAACTTACTAAAGAAGGTCAAATCTTCTTAGCTAAAGCGGAAAAAATCGTATCGGAATTAAAACAATCTTTAAGTGAAATGAAAAAATTAGCTGGAGAAGAAGTTTCTTTATCTGTAGGTGCGTTGATGTCTTTAGGTGATGTATTTATCAATCAGCACTTAACTTATTTTAAAAAATACAACACTAATATAAAGATTAATGTTTATAATTTAGAAGCAAAAGAATTGATAAATCAGTTAGAAGCAGATAAATTAGATATAGTATCATCATTTTCCTTAAAGGATTTACAAGATGATGAATATGAAAATATATTTTTCTGTGATGAAGAAATGGTTTATTATGCGCCAAATATTGAGCATTTAGGTAATATCATCAATGTAGAAGAAATCGCTCAATATCCAATGGTACAATATTCTCCATATTATTTAATGAATTCTACTATAAAGAACTATTTTAGTAAATTAGGTTGTCATCCTCAAGTAGAAGCTTGGTTTGCTACTCCATATGCGATTATGCATTATTGTCAACAAAATCAGGTGGGGGCTGTATTGCCAAAACGCTTGTTAAATGCTATGGGCTTTTTTGATGGTTATTATGATATAGAACCAGATTTTACTTTAAAATGCCATCTATTGTATAAAAAAACAAATCCAAAATATAAATATATAAAGATTTTCATTGATTATATCAATACTTTATATAATAAAAATAACAATAATTGAGTTTAGTGTATGCAGGATAATTGAAAATATTAATTAAAATCGTCAGTGTAAAAAGCTGGCGATTTTTTTATGATAAAATGTATGATTTTATCGTTAAAATGGATAAATTTGTGTTATAATAATAAACTATAATGTAATGATGTTAATCTAGGAAGTGATTTTATGACAAGAATTTCAGTTGAATTAGTACCAAGAGATGTTGAAGTATTAAAAGAAGAAGTAAAAACAATAAAAGAAAAATTAAGCGATGTTGATTTCATTAATATTCCAGATTTGTTGAGTTGTGATACTAGAAGTTGGGACGGAGCAAATATTGCAAAAGCTTATTTCGATGATGTAGTACCACATTTAAGAGCGATGGATTTTGATTTTACAAAAGAGTTACCGATAAAAGATAAATTGAGAGAATATAATATAAAAGAAGTTCTTGTTATAGAAGGTGACCCACCACAAAGTATGCTTTATCAAGTATATCCAACAATAAGTACAGATATTATTAAAAAATTTAGTGAAGAAATGCCAGAAATTACAGTATATGCGGGAATTGACCAATATCGCAGTAGTATGAAAGAAGAAGAATATCGCATTCGCCGTAAGCAATTAGCTGGAGCAAAAGGATTTTTTACACAACCATTTTTTGATATGCGTTATTTAGAAATGTATGCAGACCTTTTAGATGGTTTAGATATTTATTGGGGCGTTTCTCCAGTTTTATCCGAACGCTCTGTAAGCTATTGGAGAAATAAAAACAATGTTATTTTTCCAAAGGACTTTGAACCAACATTAGAATGGAATATAGAATTTGCTCGTAAAGTGATAGAATTTGCTCGCAAACATAATCATAATGTTTATTTAATGCCAATAAAAGCAAAAATAATGCCATACTTAGAAGGTGTTTTCGCTAAATAATAAATCTAAAAGCTGTGAAATAAATTTTTTTCACAGCTTTTTTTATTTACAAATTTACAATTGAATTCTATAATAGTCATATAAAAAACTGAAAATTAAGTAAAATCTTAAAAATTTTTTATAGTATGATAAATTTTTATTATGATATTAAATTTGGGAAAAGAGGAAAGTGTTATGTTTAAGATTTTAAATAAGAAAGTTTTACATGAAAATATTTTACAATTTACTTTAGAAGCTCCTTTGATAGCGAGAAAAGCAGAGCCTGGTCAATTTGTGGTGTTAAGAGTTAATGAATATGGAGAGCGAGTACCATTAACTATTGCTGATTTTAATAGAGAAAAAGGAACTATAGATATTATTTTTATGGTAATAGGTGCGTCAACGACTGTATTAGCATCATTAAATGAAGGCGATAGTATTTTAGACTTAGTTGGCCCTTTGGGTAAAAAAACAGATATTAGACCTGATATGGGAACTGTAGTTTGCATAGGTGGTGGTATAGGTGTTGCTCCAATTTATCCTATTGCTAGAAAGATGAAACAAGTAGGCAATCATGTGATAACAATTATGGGAGCAAAAAATAAAGATATTTTGATTTTGAAAGATGAAATGGAAAAAATATCTGATGAAGTTATTGTTACTACAGATGATGGCTCTTATGGTATAAAAGGATTTGTAACGACAGCACTACAGCAATTAATTGATAAAGGAATTGATATTGCTGAAGTAGTAGCTATTGGACCTGTTATCATGATGAAAACTGTGGCAGATACAACTAGACCATATAATATTAAAACGATTGTTAGTCTAAATCCTATTATGGTAGATGGTACAGGAATGTGTGGTGGTTGCCGTGTACAAGTTGGTGATGAAACAAAATTTGCTTGTGTAGATGGGCCAGAATTTGATGGACATTTAGTAGATTTTGTGAATTTGATGGAAAGACAACGCATGTATAGACCTAAAGAGGAAATTGAAAAAGACCATATTTGTCGTTTAGCTAAAAAGGTTGAAGAAATGGAGGAAAAATAATATGCCTTTAGTAATGCAAAAACATGAAATGCCAGAACAAGATGCTAATGTTCGCAGAAATAATTTTGATGAAGTGGCTTTAGGATATACAGAAGAATTAGCCTTAGCAGAAGCTAATCGTTGCCTTCATTGTAAAGTGCCACATTGTAGAAAAGGTTGTCCTGTAGATATCGATATACCAGCTTTTATTGCTAAAATAAAAGAAGGCGATTTTGAAGGAGCAAATGCAAAAATCAAAGAAGCTAGTAGTTTGCCTGCTATTTGTGGACGCGTTTGTCCTCAAGAAAATCAATGTGAAAAATATTGTGTAATGGGAATAAAAGGTGAACCAGTGGGTATTGGTCGTTTGGAAAGATTTGTAGCTGATTATTGTATGCAAAATTGTGAAGAAAAAATAGAAAAAACAGTAAAAGATGATGCTCAAAAAGTCGCTATTATTGGTTCGGGACCAGCAGGATTAGCTTGTGCAGGTGATTTAGCGAAAAAAGGCTATCAAGTAACAATTTTTGAAGCTTTACATACAGCAGGTGGAGTATTATCTTATGGTATTCCTGAATTTCGTTTACCAAAAGATAAGGTTGTAAAACCAGAAATTGATAATTTGCGTAAGATGGGTGTAAAAATAGAAGTGAATTCTGTAGTAGGTAAATTATTTACAGTTGATGAACTTATGCAAGAATTTAATTTTGATGCTGTATTTATTGCTACAGGAGCAGGTTTACCTCATTTTATGAATATTCCTGGTGAAAATTTAAATGGGGTATATTCTTCAAATGAATTTTTAACAAGATGTAATTTAATGAAAGCATATCGTTTTCCAGAATATGCTACGCCTATTAATGTAGGGAAAAAAGTAGCTGTAGTAGGTGGCGGTAATGTAGCTATGGATTCTGCACGAACTGCTTTGCGTTTGGGAGCAGAAAAAGTATATATTGTTTATCGCAGAAGTGAAAAAGAATTACCAGCAAGACGTGAAGAAGTAGAACATGCCAAACAAGAAGGCATAGAATTTAAATTATTGAATAATCCTGTAGCTATCTTAGGAGATGAAAAAGGATATGTAAAAGCCATTCGTTGTATAAAAATGGAATTAGGCGAACCTGATGCTTCAGGTCGTAGACGTCCTGTGGAAATACCTAATTCAGAATTTGATATTGATGTGGATACTGTGGTTATCGCTATTGGTCAAGGGCCAAATCCATTGATACAATCAACTACTCCAGATATGCAGACAAATAAGAGAGGTAATATCATAGCTGATGAAGAAACAGGAAAAACTACTAAAGAAGGTGTTTTTGCTGGTGGCGATATTGTAACAGGAGCTGCAACTGTTATTTTGGCTATGGGTGCAGGTAAAAAAGCTGCTAAAGCTATTGATGAATATTTGATAGAAAAACGCAATAAATAATAAATTTAAATAGATTGATTTTAGGGTAAAGATATGTTGACCGAAAATCAATCTATTTTTTTTAGAAAAATTTTTTGTTATAATGCTTTTATATTTGAATAGAATTTTTTTAGAGGTAAAAGATGAGTTTAATGAATTTTACAAGTATAGATTTTGAGACAGCTAATAAAAATCGTGATAGTGCGTGTAGTGTAGCTGTAGTTGTTATTGAAAATGGTAGAATGGTGGATAGTTATAATTCACTTATAAGACCGCCAGAAATGTTTTTTGAAGAGGGTAATATAAAAATACATGGCATTACTCCGCAAATGGTAGAAAATGCACCTACTTTTGCAGATATATGGAAAGATTTACGTATGTATTTAGATAATCGAATAGTTATAGCACATAATGCTTTTTTTGATATGGGTGTATTGCGCAGTTGTATTTGGAAATATAATTTAGCTAAACCACAGTTTAAAACAGCATGTACTGTTCAAATTGCTAGAAAAGTATGGCCACAGTTACCAAATCATAAATTAAATACATTGGGAGAATTTTTTCAGATACAATTTAAACATCATGATGTTTTAGATGATGCAAAAGTTTGTGCAAAAATTCCTTTAGTTGCAGGCAGAACTGTAGGTGTGGATAATATGGATAGTTTATTAAGAAAAATAGGTTTAGAAGCAAAAATATTTAAATCATAAAAATTTATAAAAAAGTGTTGACAAAAAACATTTTATAGTGATATAATAAATCTCGCATTCAACGCGAGTGCCAAATGCGGAAGTGGCGGAATTGGCAGACGCGCTAGACTTAGGATCTAGTGTCTTTCGGCGTGCAGGTTCAAGTCCTGTCTTCCGCACCATTTGAAATTATAGGCTTTACAGATTTTCTGTAAAGCCTTTTTTGTTTTTTATAAATTATAAAGTTATATTAATTTGATAAATGAAATTGCATTTTTGAGGTATTATTGATTATTTTTGATTATAAGCATATAATTTAGATAGGATTTATTTCTAGTAAGAAAGGTTGAATTTCAATGAAAGTTTTATTATTAAATGGTAGTAGACGCGAAAAAGGTTGTACATATACAGCTCTTAGTGAAATAGCACAAACTTTAGAAAAACAAGGTATTCAAGCAGAAATAATTCATGCAGTACCAGAAACAGAAATTATTAAAAGTGTTGCAGAAAAAGTAAAAACTGCAGATGGTTTAGTAGTAGGTTCTCCTGTATATTGGGCATCTCCATCTGGGGAAATTATTTCTTTTATGGATAGATTATCTAGCTTAGCAGGTAAAGATTTATTACACAAACCAGCAGCAGCTATCGCTTCCGCTAGACGCGCTGGTACAACTGCAACTTTAGATGTACTTGCTAAATATTTTACTTATCATCAAATGCCAGTAGTTTCTGCAAATTATTGGAATGTAGTACATGGCAATACACCAGATGAAGTGAAAAAAGATGCAGAAGGTATGCAAATTATGCGTGTTTTAGGTAATAATATGGCATGGCTTTTAAAATGCATTGAAGCAGGTAAAAATAATGGTGTACAAATTCCTGAAACAGAAGCAAAAATAATGACAAATTTTATTCGTTAAAATAGAGTAAACAGAGTTATAACGATTTTTTATTTCGTTATAACTCTTTTTTTGTGGTAAAATATAAATATAGTAGCCGATAAAGAAGGTGTAAACATGGGGAAAAAATCATTATTGACTAAAGAGGATATTGATATATTAGAGTCTTGGGCTGATGGATACTTTTATAAGATTTTTTATTATTTAGAAGATTTTGTTAAAAAAGGTATAGAGCAAAAATTGTTTACTTTGGAAGAAGCAAAAGAAGATTTAAATATTGCTTTATGGTATGCATATGCAGGCAATAATATTGATATATATGAATATTATTACAAAGTGATAAATTGGATGCCTTATTCAGAAAAAAATGCTAAAGGCTCTGGTGCATGGTATTATCGTTATTCAGTAGCTTTGACTTATTGCAGTGATTTGGAAAAAGCATATAGCTATGCACAAAAGGGTGTACAAGAAGAAGCTGATTATCCATGGGGTTGGTTGAATTTAGCAAAATTACAATATCATTTTGGCGAAAAAGAAAAAGCAATGGCTTCCATAGAAAAGGGCTTATCTCTTGTGCCAGATGATTATGAATTTAAAGTTTTACAAGAGGAAATAAAGGAAAATTGTAGCTTAGAAGAAATGCTATGTCATTATATAAAACCAGAAGATGATGCATTTTTTAAAAATCGACAAATGTATAAACAGCATTTAAAAGAGAAAATGCAAGCTGTAGATGGAGTAATTTGTCATGAGGAGTCTTTGCAGAAGGTAAAAGAATTTTTAAAGGGCAATAAATGGCAAGAAAATAATCCTTATTGTACTTGTATGGTAAAGTTAGATGATATAACAGTAAAAATTGTTTTTACCATGAATAGAGCGATGTTATCAAAGATAAATATGGATTGGTTAATTAAAGAGTATACCGACATAAAAGATAATTTATTGACTTATGATAAATATGATGTTGAATATAAATTGCAGGAAATAGAGATAGATAGAGATTATCAAATAAAATTAACTTATTATAATAAAAAGAAAAAATTATCTTTAGTTTTGGCTAAAGATAGTAATAAAAAAGTTCAAGAAAATCATAATGAACATTTAAAAAATGATAAAGAAGTAGAAAATTTAGCTTTGACATTATATAAAAGGGATGAACAATTTTCTTATGTGGAATGTTGGTTTGAAGATGATAAAATCGTTAAACATTATGGTTTAGTTGGCGATAAGGGAGATATCAAAAAATATGAAAATTGTTCAATTGATGATTATAAATTATACTTAGATATTTTCGTAGGACGATATGAAAAATTAGGCTATATCTCATGGCGAGAATTCACGAAAAAGACTTTATTAATGAAAATCACTATAGAAGATAATGAACAAAATTTATGGAAAGAAGAAAATGAAGCGCCGATATATTTCCTTTATGAAATGGTACAAAAAGCTTTAGAAATAAATGTAGTGGGCTTTTTAAATGATTGGGGCTATAGAAGAAATGAAAAGAAAAATCTGTATGAAATCGACTTTTATTTTGATACGGTTGATAAAGATATAGCAGTGAATTTAGTAAAACATGTCATAGAAGTATTTTCAATGAATGCTAAATCAAAGGTAGAAGAAGTCATAGAATTAGCAGAAGTTAAAAATGGAGTTGTTTAATTTTTCGCTTATAATAGATGATGCCAAAAATATCTGCTAACGCCCAACCGATAGGGATAGACCACCAAATACCGATTACTCCGATAGAAGGTATGCTAGCAAGGTAATAGGCAAGTCCTACACGTGTGCCTAATGAAATAATGGTTAAGATTACAGACATGCTAGGGAAGTTAATAGCACGATAAAATCCATATAATAAAAATAAAATGCCAATGCCAAAATAGAAACTACCTTCTATGCGGAGATAATCCACACCGATATTGATAATTTCTGTTTCAGAACTATCAATGAAAATTGTCATTAGAGGGCTAGCAAAGATAAAGACGCCAACAGATATAATTAAACAAAATAGAAATGAGATTTTTATAGCAGATTTTATACCTTGTTGAATTCTATCTGTTTTTTTAGCACCGTAGTTTTGCCCAATGAAAGTAGAAAAAGCATTGCCAAAATCTTGTGCAGGCATATAAGCTAGTGAGTCTATTTTTACGGCAACGGTAAAGGCTGCCATTACTGTCGCACCAAAGCTATTTACAAGATTTTGTACGAGTAAAATTCCGAAATTCATTACAGATTGTTGTGTAGATGTTAATAATGAAGAATTAGAAATATCTTTTATCATGGCTAAATCAAATTTGCAATGCTCTTTTTGCGGAATTAATTCAGGGCATTTTTTTATAGTGTAGATTGTTAGACCTAAGGCACAAAAACCTTGAGCTATTACTGTACCGAGTGCAGAGCCTGCCACACCCATTTGAAAATTAACAACTAAAATAATAGAAAGAATAATATTGAAAAGGGCAGAACTTGCTAAAAAGATAAGTGGTGTTTTTGAATTGCCAATAGCACGAAGTAGACAAGTGAAATAATTATAAATAAAAGAAAAACTAAATCCGATGAAAATAATATAAAGATATGTATAAGTTAAATCGAAAATTTCGCTAGGGACTTGCATAAAATAAATGATTTCATCAATGTAGATAAAAATAAAAATATTTATTATTATTGTAAGTATTAATATTAAGATGAAAGAGATAAAAATACTAGATTTTAATTTGAAATAATCTTTTTCACCATAAAATATCGAAAATAAAGCTCCGCTACCCATACAAAGACCTAATAATACTGAGGTCAAAAAAATGATTAAGGCATAGCTTGCACCAACAGCAGCTAAGGCATCTGTGCCAATAAAATGACCAACAATTAAAGTATCGGAGATATTATATAACTGTTGCATAAGATTGCCTAAAATCATAGGCAGTGAAAATTTTAACATAGTCATTGAAACAGACCCTGTTGTTAAATCATATTTCATAATAAAAGCACCTCGCTTAGACTATAAAGAAAATATATTGCATAAGTTAGAAAATATTTATATAATAAATATAACTAATTAATTGATTAATTTATATTAATACTTAGAATAATGAAAAAATAATTCAAAAGAAAAGAGGAAAACTAATGGAGGCTTTAGTTACGATTATTAATAAATCAGGAGTTCATGCACGACCAGCAGCAATGCTTGCTCAAATGGGACGCAGATATACGTCTAAAATCACATATACAGCAAAAGGTATTACTGCTGATGGAAAAAATATCATTCCTATAATCAATTTAGGATTATCTTGTGGTACACAAGTGCTTATAACTGCTGAAGGTGATGATGAACAAGAAGCTATTAAAGCTTTGAGTGAACTTGTAAATAATCGTTTTGGTGAGCATCAATAATAATATTTATAACACAAATATATTAAGAAGTTAAGAGTTGTCTTCGCTCTGAAATTATGCTAATATATCTTATACAATTTAATGTTTTGTAAAAGACAATGAAAAAGAGAGTATAGATATAATTGAGTTGTGCAGAGAGAAAATTTATAGCTGAAAAATTTTCCAACCCAGTATCTAGAAAGTAGCTTTGGAGTCCTCATACCGAAATAATATTAAGTATGAGCGCAGATACAGCGTTATGTAATGAAGTTTTATCTGAATTTTATGTAGTTAATTTATAAATTTAGATAAGAAAAATTAGGTGGTACCGCGAAGATATCTCTTTCGTCCTTTTATGAGGAATGAAAGAGATTTTTTTGTGTAATTTTTGCCTGATTTAACTGATTAACTTTAATTTTTGTGTGAAAAATAGGAGGTATTTTTTTGATGGAAGAAACAAATATTCCAAAGGTTTATGACCCACAATCTTTTGAAAAAAAATGGTATCAATATTGGGAAGAAAATAAATTATTCCATGCAGAAGTAGATGAAACTAAAAAACCATTTAGCATTGTAATGCCACCACCAAATGTAACAGGTCAGCTTCATATGGGACATGCTATGGATAATACTTTGCAAGATATTTTAATCCGTTTTAGAAGAATGCAAGGATATAACACTTTATGGATGCCTGGTACTGACCATGCAGGTATAGCAACTCAAGCAAAAGTAGATGCACAACTTCGTGAACAAGGTGTATCTCGTTATGATATTGGTAGAGAAAAATTCTTAGAACATGCTTGGGCATGGAAAGAAAAATATGGCAATCGCATAAAATATCAAATTCGTACACTTGGTTCTTCTTGTGATTGGGATAGAGAACGTTTCACTATGGACGAAGGTTGCTCTCATGCCGTTCGTGAAGTATTTGTACAATTATATAAAAAAGGTTTAATTTATCAAGGTAAACGCATAACTAACTGGTGCCCACACTGCAATACAGCACTTAGCGATATTGAAGTAGAACATCAAAATGAACAAGGTCATTTATATCATTTAAAATATCAAGTTGAAGGCGAAGAAAGATTTGTAGAAATCGCTACAACTCGTCCTGAAACTATGTTTGGTGATACTGGTGTAGCTGTTCATCCTGATGATGAACGCTATAGCGATTTAGTAGGTAAAACTTTGATTTTACCAATCGTTGGTCGTCGTATACCACTTTTTGCTGATAGTTATGTAGACCCACAATTTGGTACTGGTGCAGTAAAAGTAACACCAGCTCATGACCCTAATGACTTTGATATGGGGGCTCGCCATAATTTAGAACAGATTGTAGTAATTAACAATGATGGTACAATGGCAGAAAATACTGGCAAATATGCTGGTCTTGACCGTTATGAATGCCGTAAACAATTAATCGAAGATTTAAAACAACAAGGTTATTTAATCAGCATTGAAGATCATGAACATGCAGTAGGTCATTGCTCTCGTTGCTCTACAACTGTAGAACCACTTGTATCTAAACAGTGGTTTGTAAAAATGGAATCTTTAGCAAAACCTGCAGCTGAAGCTGTAAAATCTGGCAAAATTAAATTTGTTCCAGAAAGATTTTCTAAAATCTATTGCAATTGGTTAGACAATATACGCGATTGGTGCATTTCTCGTCAGCTTTGGTGGGGTCATCGTATTCCAGCATGGTATTGTGATGATTGCGGTGCAACTATCGTAGAAAATGAAGATGTAACAGTTTGTCCTCATTGCGGTAGCAAACATGTTCATCAAGATGAAGATGTACTTGATACATGGTTTAGCTCTGGTCTTTGGCCATTTGAAACTATGGGTTGGCCAGAACAAACAGCAGAATTAAAACAATTCTATCCAACAAGTGTACTTGTTACAGGATATGACATTATTTTCTTCTGGGTAGCTCGTATGGTAATGATGGGCTTAGAATTTGGTAAAGATATTCCATTTAAACATGTATTTATTCATGGTCTTGTACGTGATAGTCAAGGTCGTAAGATGAGTAAATCTTTAGGTAATGGTATTGACCCTGTTGAAGTAATTGAAAAATATGGTGCAGATACACTTCGCTTTATGCTCATCACAGGTAATACACCTGGTAATGATATGCGTTTTTATTGGGAACGTGTAGAATCTGCTCGTAACTTCGCTAATAAATTATGGAATGCTTCTCGTTTCATGCTTATGAATCTTGAAGGTTTTGACAAAACTTTTGTTCCAGAAGCTAGTGATTATACTTTAGCTGATAAATGGATTTTAAGCCGTTATGCTAAAACTGCTATCAGCATTACTGAAAACCTAGAAAAATTTGAATTAGGTGAAGCTGGTCGTTCTTTATATGACTTCATTTGGAATGAATTCTGTGATTGGTATATTGAACTTAGCAAAGCTCGTCTTTACGATAAAGAAAATGTTCGTCCACGTAAAGTAGCTCAATATGTTTTAGGTTATGTACTTGAACATACACTTCGCTTATTACATCCATTTATGCCATTTATTACAGAAGAAATTTGGCAACACATTCCACATGAAGGTAAGAGCATCATGGTGGCTGATTGGCCAACAGGCGAAGAAGCAAAACTTGATGATGCAAGCGAAGTAGAAATGACTACTATCATGGAAACAATTAAAGCTATCCGTAATATGAGAGCTGAAGTAAATGCAGCACCAAGCAAAAAAACAGAAGTAATTCTTCATTTAAGTGATGAAAGCTTAACAGATGTATTTGCTAAAAACAGTGGATATTTAGAAACATTAGCTTCTGCTAAAAATGTAACTATTTTAGCAAAAGATGATGCAAAACCAGAAAATGCAATGACAGCAGTAGTAAATGGTGTAGAAATTTATTTACCACTTGCTGGTTTAATTGATGTAGAAAAAGAAACTGCTCGTTTAAATAAAGAATTAGCTACATTAGATAAAGAAGTATCACGTCTGGATAAAAAACTTTCTAACGCAGGCTTTATTGCCAAAGCACCTGCTGATATTGTAGAGAAAGAAAAAGAAAAATTAAAAGGTTATGAAGAAAAACGTGAAGCAGTAAAACAACGTTTGGCATATTTAGCAACTCTTTAATTTTAGATTTTTTTATGAAAGGCGTAATAAAATGAATTATCTAGAATCGCTAGAATATCTAGATGAGCTTAGTACCTTTGGTACTAAGCTTGGTCTAGGTCGCATTAAACAATTAGTAACTTATTTAGACAATCCACAAACAAGATATAAAACTATACACATAACAGGAACTAATGGAAAAGGTTCAACAAGTTCTATGTTATCTAGTATTTTAACAACATCTAATATTAAAACAGGTTTGTATATTTCACCTCATTTAGTATCATATACAGAACGTATTCAAATAGACGGAAATCCTATAAGCGAAGAAGATTTTGCTGATTGTATTAGTGCTGTTAAAACTTTTGTGGATAAAATGGTTGAAGATGGCGAAGAGTCACCTACACAGTTTGAAGTTATTACAGCAGCGGCATTTTTGTATTTTGCGATTAATAAAGTAGAATATGCTGTCATCGAAGTAGGATTAGGTGGATTATTAGATTCTACTAATGTGGTAAAACCAGAAGTTAGCGTCATCACAAATGTGGCATTTGAACATGCTCATCTATGTGGGGGAACTTTAGAAGGTATAGCAGAGCATAAAGCAGGTATTATAAAAGATGGTGTACCTGTGGTTACAGCAGCAAAAGATATACCATTAGATATAATTAATCAAACAGCTGAAGAAAAAAATGCTGATATTTTCATAGCAAATAATGATTTTTCAGCTATGTTTGTAAATTTTGATGGGCAGTATCAAGAATTAAAATTTAGTTCTGAATTATTAGGAGTTAATTTCAATTATAAATTGAAATTATTAGGTGACCATCAAATAGAAAATAGTTCTTTAGCTATTATGACCGCTAGTATCTTAGGTAATAATGATGAACGTATTACTAGAGAAAATATCATTGATGGTTTAGCATTAGCAAAATGGCCAGCACGTTTTGAAGTATTTAATTTTGATGGACAGATTTGCATAGTAGATGGTGCCCATAATCCAGCAGGTATGATGATACTTCGTCAAAATTTAGATAAATATTATCCAAATGAAAAAAGAGTTATTCTTTTAGGTATATTAAAAGATAAAGACATAGATACTATGCTTATTGATTTATTGCGTGATGATGATGAAATCGTTATAACTACTCCAAATTCAGAAAGAAAAGCTTCTCCTGAATATATTGCAAGTAAGATATCAAATCATCATGTAGAGACTTTTAATAATATGCAAGAAGCTTTAACTTTGGCTCGTCAGTGGGCAGGTAAAGACAAAGTTTTATGCATAACAGGTTCTTTATATTTGACAGGTGAACTGAGAAATATTTTAGTCAATGAAGCATGATTTTAGTAAAGGTATTTTTAGCTTTTAGAGTAGTAGGTGTATAGGTGGATATATTTAAAAAAAATAGATTGAATAATGATTGTAAACGATTGATGTTTTACATTGTTATAGCTATGGCAACAATGTTACCTTTTTCCTATGTTGTATCAAGTCTATTGTTAGTAGCTGGCTGGGGTGTTTTTGCCTATAAATCATTTAAGGGATTTTTTGAATGGAAACGTACAATACTTGATTTTCCCATTATGATTTTTGTGATTATATCTTTTTTATCCGTTTTAGTATCACCAGATTCAGCATTTAGTTTTTACAATTGCTATAATTTAGTTGGTCGATATGTACTTACATATTACTTAGTTGTGCAAAGTATAGATTTAAAAAATATAGGACAATTAAAAGTATTTTTAAGCTGTATAAGTTTATCTTTATTTATTGTTGTAATATATGGTTTTATGCAAGCATTTTTAGGTATAGGACTAACTTCTGAGCAAATAGTATGGACTGATGGAGCAATGTTTCCTGGATTAAAAACGAGAGTATTTTCCACATGGCAAAATCCTAATTTATTAGGTGGCTACTTTGATTTGATGTTAGGCTTGATGGCTGGAATGTTTTTATTGATAAAACATAAAATCGTTCGCATTGTAATTGCAGTTTTATTCTGTTTAACAGCCTTTTGTTTGACCTTGACATATGCTAGAGGGGCTTGTCTAAGTATTGCCTTAGTAATCTTTGTCTACAGTATTTTATATAATCGAAAAGTATTATTAGCATTGATAGGATTAGCTGTCATCTTATTGCTTTCAGATGCAACTTTAGTTGATAGAATGACATCTATTTTTACGAAAATGGATACATCTTCAGAAATGCGTCTTGCCTTTTGGGAAAGTACTATAGCAATGATTTTAGACCACCCATTATTGGGCATAGGTTGGGGTTCATATTTTATGGTTTATCCTAATTATGATTATTATATGCAGGGAAATTTTATAAAAATTGTACATGCACATAATATGTATTTAAATTTTATGGCTGAAATTGGTTTATTTGGTTTTGCAAGTTATATGGTTTGTTTCTTTGGTGTAATTTACAAAGCCTTTAAAGCACAGGTTATGAAATTAGATATATTGGTTAAAGCTATGTTTTTAGGCATAGGTTTAGGTTTATCTGCATTGGCATTAAATGGTTTTACAGATTATGTAATGTTTAATACAGAATTATCTATGCTTGTATGGCTATTTTCAGGAATTGTAGTTTCTGGATATAAAAATTAAATTAATAATATTATTTAAACTCAAGCCTTAAAGGAGTGAATGCAGTGAAAGAACAAACTATTTCTAAAGCAACTATTGATAGATTACCACTATATTATAGAACTTTGAGATTGGCTCAAGATGATGGCATGGATATCATCTCATCAGATGAATTAGGCCGTCGATTAGAATTAACACCGGAGCAAATTAGAAAAGATTTAGCTTTATTTGGTCAGTTTGGTAAAAAGGGAGTTGGCTATTATGTCAATGAACTTAAATTTAATGTAGGCAAGATTTTAGGGCTTGATAATCATTGGAATATTGCAATCGTAGGGATTGGTCACTTAGGTGTGGCTTTAGCTAATTATCAAAATTTTATTGCTTTAGGTTTTAATCTAGTAGCATTATTTGATAATGACCCCAATATTATTGGAAAGACAGTAAATCATGTAAAAGTAAAAAGCATTGATGAATTGCAAAGTTGTGCTAAAAATCTGAAGATAGATATTGGGGTTATTGCAGTACCTGCTCAATTTGCACAACAGGTCGCTGATAAATTAGTTAAAGCAAATATAAAAGGAATATGGAACTTTGCTCCTGTAAAAATGAGAGTCCCTGAAGATGTGAAAATTGTTAATGAAGATTTATCGGTGGGACTTAGTAGATTGTCGTATTATATTACAGGAAAATAGCTTTCTTTTCCTATAGTAAAACTTGACGCTTTTCCCTAGTAGTGGTATGCTTTTGTTAGTGATATGCGTTATTATTTATTAAAAGATGGAGTGTTGATTTTTTATAATTTTTATTTATTTTTTATTGAAAAATTATAAATAAAAAAATTTATTTCATAAATGATACAATAATCTTTGATTATCGTATTAGACAATGATATAATGGAACACGACATAATAATGCAACAATATATTTTGGTAAGGAGGAGAATTTTTAATGATTGACATTTTAGATCGTGTGCGTAATAAAGCTTTGCATGCGAAAATTGTCAGTGCACAAGAAGCTGCTGAGTTAATTAAACCAGGCATGAATGTGGGAACTAGTGGATTTACACCATCTGGTTATCCTAAAGCTGTGCCTTTGGCTCTTGCTGAACGCATGAAAGAACACCCATTTAAAATTAATTTATATACAGGTGCTTCTGTAGGACCAGAACTTGATGGTGCACTTTGTGAAGTTAATGGTATCGATAAACGTATGCCATATCAAACTAACAAATTATTAAGAAATTTAATAAACTCTGGTGAAATCTCTTATAGCGATTTACATCTTAGTGAATCCGCTCAGTTATTACGTTATGGTTTCTATGGTAAACTAGATGTTGCTATCGTAGAAGCTTGTGCTATTACAGAAGAAGGTAATATTATCCCAACAACATCTATGGGTAATACAGCTTCTTTCGTTCAACAAGCAGATATGGTTATAGTAGAAGTTAATACTAGCCAACCATTAGAACTCGAAGGTATGCATGACGTTTATGTGCCTCTTGATCCACCACATCGTCTTCCAATTCCTATTGTTAAGGCTAACGACCGTATTGGTACACCTTACATACCTTGCACTCCAGATAAAATTAAATGCATTGTTCCTTGTGATATTACAGATAAAACTCGTCCATTTGGCGAAATTAGTGAAGCTGATCACAAAATGTCTGAATATATCATTGAACTTCTTCAAGATGAAGTTAAAAAAGGTCATATGCCTAAAAATCTCTTACCATTACAATCTGGTGTAGGTAATGTAGCAAATGCAGTAATCAGCGGTTTCGTTGATTCTGATTTAAAAGACTTATCTGTATATACAGAAGTTATCCAAGATGGTATGTTTGACTTAATTGATGCTGGTAAATTAAACTTTGCATCTGGTACAGCATTATCTCCATCTCCAGACGGATTAAAACGTTTCTATGAAAATATCAAAGAATATAGAAAACATCTTTTACTTCGTCCACAGGAAATTTCCAATAGCCCAGAAGTTGTAAGAAGAATTGGTGTTATTGCTATGAATACTGCTATTGAATGCGATATTTATGGTAATGTAAACTCCACTCATATCATGGGTACAAAAATGATGAATGGTATTGGTGGTTCTGGTGACTTCGCTAGAAACGCTTACCTCACTTGCTTCTTTACAGCATCTACTGCTAAAAACGGTCTTATCTCTTCTATCGTTCCTATGTGCTCTCATGTTGACCATACAGAACATGATGTAGATATCATCGTTACAGAACAAGGTTTAGCTGACTTAAGAGGTCTTGCTCCACGCGAAAGAGCTCGTGAAGTTATTAACAAATGTGCTCATCCAGATTATAAACCTATGTTAATGGATTATTTGGAAAGAGCAGAAGCTGCAACAAAACATGCACAAACTCCACATATTATTAAAGAAGCTTTGTCCTGGCATGAAAAATTCATGGAAACAGGTTCAATGAAATAATAACCTTTTTAGGGAGGAATTTAAAATTATGAGCAATGAAAAAGAAAAAATCCAAGCTGGCTTAGCTGAATATAACGCTAGTGTAGAAAAAACAGTTGCAAGATTCCCAGAACGTGGACATCTTCCAGAACAACGTTTATATACTCCACTTGACATTGAAGGTACTGACTACACAGAAGAAATTGGTTTCCCTGGTATGTATCCTTATACTCGTGGTGTTCAGCCTACTATGTATCGTGGTCGTTTCTGGACAATGCGTATGTATGCAGGTTTCTCCACTGCTGAAGAATCCAACAAACGTTATCGTTATTTAATTGAATCCGGTGCTACAGGTCTTTCTTGTGCATTTGACCTTCCAACTCAGATTGGTTATGACTCTACTGATGACATCTCCGAAGGTGAAGTTGGTAAAGTTGGTGTTGCTATCGACTCCTTAGCAGATATGGAAATCCTCTTCGATCAGATCGATCTTGGTAAAGTTTCCACTTCTATGACTATCAATGCTCCTGCATCCGTACTTTTAGCTATGTACATTGCAGTTGCTGAAAAACAGGGTGTACCTGCTGATCAATTAAAAGGTACAATCCAGAACGATATTCTTAAAGAATATGCTGCTCGTGGAACATATATCTTCCCACCACGTCCATCTATGCGTCTTATCACTAACATCTTTGAATATTGCTCTAAATATGTACCAAAATGGAACACAATCTCCATTTCCGGTTACCATATTCGTGAAGCTGGTTCTACTGCTTCTCAGGAAATCGCATTTACTATTGCTGATGGTATCGCTTACGTTGAAGCAGCTATTAAAGCTGGTCTTGACGTTGATGCTTTCGCAGGTCGTCTCTCCTTCTTCTGGAATGCTCATAACAACGTACTTGAAGAAGTTGCAAAATTCCGTGCTTCCCGTCGTATCTGGGCTAAAGTTATGAAAGAAAGATTTGGCGCTAAAAAAGCTAAATCCATGATGCTTCGTGTTCATACACAAACAGCTGGTTCCATGCTTACAGCTCAACAGCCTAACAACAACATTATCCGTGTTGCTTTACAGACTGCAGCTGCTGTTATGGGTGGTACTCAGTCCCTTCATACAAACTCCCGTGATGAAGCACTTGCTCTTCCTACAGAAGAATCCGTAATGATCGCTTTACGTACTCAACAGATTGTTGCATATGAAAGTGGTTTAGCTGATGTTGTAGATCCACTTGCTGGTTCTTACTATGTTGAAGCTATGACTAACAGAATCGAAAAAGAAGCTTGGGATTACATCAAAAAAATCGACGAAATTGGCGGCGCAGTATCTGCAATTGAAAAAGGCTATATCCAGAAAGAAATTCAGGATAGTGCTTACAAATGGCAAATGGATGTTGAATCCGGTGCTAGAACAATTGTCGGCGTAAACAAATTCCAGATCGAAGAAAAACCAGTTGAAGGTCTTCTCAAAGTTGACGCTTCCGTTGGTGAAAAACAGAAAGCTAAAGTTGAAGCTATGAAAGCTAAACGTGACAACGCTGCTGTAGAAGCTGCTCTTGCTGACTTAGAAGCTGCTTGTAAAGATGAAAACGAAAATCTTATGCCTCATATCCTCGCTGCCGTTAAAACTTATGCAACTCTCGGAGAAATCTGTGGCGTAATGCGTAAAGTATTCGGCGAATATGAAGCACATGTAAATCTTTAATAAGTGAAGATATTTGGAGGTAAATATAATGATTAGAGTATTAGTAGCAAAACCAGGTTTAGATGGTCATGACCGCGGAGCAAAAGTTGTAGCACGTGCTCTTCGCGATGCAGGCTTTGAAGTAATTTATACAGGTCTTCGTCAGACTCCTGAACAGATTGCAGAAGCAGCTTTACAGGAAGACGTTAATGTAGTTGCTATGAGTATCCTTTCTGGTGCTCATCCACATCTTTTCCCTAAAGTTGTAAAACTTGTTAGAGAAAAAGGCATGAACGATGTATTAATCATCGGCGGTGGCGTTATTCCAGAAGGCGATATCCCAGCTCTTAAAGAAGCAGGTATTGCAGAAGTATTTACTCCTGGTACACCAACAACTGACGTTATTGAATTCATCAAAGCTCACGTAAAAGAAGCTTAATTTTTAACAGTTAACGTTATTAATTAAATAATATAAAGAAAATCATCTTGTCTTTCTTAGTCTCTATAAGGAGACAAGATGATTTTTAATATAAATGTATTTGTGGCTTCTGTGCATAAGGGACAGGAGCTGACATCAAAGGTGGTGCTTATATGGATATAGCTCAAGAATTGTTAAATGGAAATCGTTTAGCATTAACTCGTGCAATCACAGCAATTGAAAATGAAACAGCTGCTGCAGTAGAAATCATGAAAAAACTGTATCCACATACTGGGCATGCCTTTGTCCTTGGTATTACTGGCCCACCAGGTGCAGGTAAATCCACTCTTACCGATAGACTCGCAAGAGCTTATCGTAATCAGGGAAAAACAGTTGGTATTATAGCTATTGACCCAACTAGTCCATTCACAGGCGGAGCTATTTTAGGTGACCGTATAAGAATGAACAGCTTAACCCTCGATGAAGGTGTCTTTATCCGTAGTATGGGGACAAGAGGTAGCTTAGGCGGCTTATCTCATAAAACAGCTGATGCAATAAAAGCTATGGATGCTTTTGGCAAAGATGTAATTATTGTAGAAACTGTAGGGGTAGGACAATCTGAGGTTGATATCGTTAAAGCGGCTGATACTACTATGGTTGTAATGGTACCAGGCCTTGGTGATGATATCCAAGCTATAAAAGCAGGAATATTGGAAATTGGTGATATCTTCACTATCAATAAAGCAGATCTTGATGGTGCAGATAAATTATATACAGAGCTTAATATGATGCTAGACCTTGATGGAGAAACACCAGATTGGCGTCCTCCAGTTAAAAAAGTCATGGCTAGTAGAGGCGAAGGTATTAATGAATTAGTAGATACAATTACTGAACATCAAAATTATTTAGTAGAAAGTGGAACATTAGCTATTAGACGTCATAAACGTGCTAAAAATGAGTTATTGGACCGCTTGAGTGCATCTATTGGTTCTTATATAACAAAACATATTGTAGAAACTGGCGAATTAGATGCTTATGTAAAAGATATTGAAACTCGTCAGAATGACCCATATACAGTAGTTAATACTATTATGGATAATATGTTAAAAAAATAATTTAGATATAATATTTATATCAGGAGGGTTTTATCAATGAAAATCAACAGAGTTGACCATATCGGTATTGCTGTACCAAATCTTCAAGAAGCAAAAAAATTCTATGAAGAAGTTTTAGGTATTAAAATCACTAAAGAAGATGAAGTTATCGAAGATCAGAAAGTAAAAGTAAGCTTCGTTCCATGCGGTGAAGTTGAACTCGAACTTTTAGAATCCACAACTGAAGATGGCCCAATTGCAAAATATCTTGCAAAAAATGGTGGCCGTTCTGGTATTCAGCACGTTGCATTAAATGTTGATAACATTGAAGAAGCTATCGCTGAAATGAAAGAAAAAGGCGTTCGTATGATTGATGAACAACCTCGTTACGGCGCTGGCAATTCCAGCATTGCATTCGTTCATCCAAAAGCTAGCGGTATCTTAGTTGAACTTGCTCAGCGTTTAGATGAAACAAAATAATCTATATTAAATTTTTTAATAGATATAGATTTTATTAAGGAGGTATAACTTTGGCTACAGTTCAAGAACGAATTGACCTCATGAATGCCAAAAAGGAACATATTTTACAAGCAGGCGGTCCTAAACGTGTTGCAAAACAACATGCTAAAGGCAAAATGACTGCTCGTGAACGTATTGAAAAACTTTTTGATGAAGGTACATTTGTAGAATTAGATCAGTTTGTAAAACATCGTTGCACTAACTTTGGTCAGGAAAAGAAAGATTTACCTGCTGAAGGTGTAATTACAGGTTATGGTACAGTTGATGGACGTTTAGTATATGCTTACGCTCAAGACTTCACTGTTGAAGGTGGTTCTCTTGGTGAAATGCATGCTAAAAAAATCTGGAAAGTACAAGAAATGTCCTTGAAAATGGGTGCTCCATGCGTTGGTATCAATGACTCTGGTGGGGCTCGTATTCAAGAAGCTGTTGACGCTCTTTCTGGTTACGGCGGAATTTTCCAGAGAAATACAGACGCTTCCGGTGTTGTTCCACAGATTTCTGTAATCATGGGACCATGCGCAGGTGGTGCAGTATATTCTCCAGCTCTTACTGACTTTATCTACATGGTAAAAAATACTAGCCAGATGTTTATCACTGGTCCTGCTGTTATCAAATCTGTTACTGCTGAAGAAGTAACAGCTGAACAGCTCGGTGGTGCTATGACTCATAACACTACTTCTGGTGTTGCTCATTTTGCTGCTGAAAATGAAGATGATTGTATCGAACAAATTCGTTACTTATTAAGCTTCTTACCAAGCAACAACATGGATGATGCTCCAGAAAGACCTACAAATGATGATCCATCCCGTATGGATGAAGAATTAAACACTGTAATTCCAGATAACGCTAACATGCCTTATGACATGAAAGATGTTATTCGTTCCTTAGTAGATGATGGTGAATTCTATGAAGTTCATCAGCATTATGCTACAAACATCATTACATGTTTTGCTCATTTTGATGGACGTTCCGTTGGTATCATTGCAAACCAACCAGCTGTAATGGCAGGTTGCCTTGATATTAATGCTTCTGATAAATCAGCACGTTTCATTCGTTTCTGTGACGCATTTAATATTCCTATCGTTAACCTCGTTGACGTTCCTGGCTTCTTACCAGGTACAGATCAGGAATATGGCGGTATCATTCGTCATGGTGCAAAAATGCTTTATGCTTATTGCGAAGCAACAGTACCAAAAATTACACTTATCACTCGTAAAGCATATGGTGGTTCTTACCTCGCTATGTGCTCTCGTGAACTCGGTGCTGACCAAGTTATGGCTTGGCCTACAGCAGAAATTGCTGTTATGGGTCCTGCTGGTGCAGCAAACATCATCTTCAGAAAAGACCCTGATGTTGCAGCAAAAACAGCTGAATATGTAGCTGAATTCGCTACACCATACAAAGCTGCTGAACGTGGTTACATTGATATGGTAATTGAACCTAAAGAATCCCGCCCTCGTATTATCACTGCATTGAACATGCTTGCAAGCAAACGTGAAGCACGTCCTGCGAAAAAACATGGTAATGTTCCATTATAATAAGAGGAGAGAGTTTTAAGATGGCAAATAATAATGCTCCTATCAGTGAAGAAATAGTAGCTGCTATTACTGCTGCTGTAGAAATGATGGTTGGTCATAAAGTTATGGCTGTTCGTATTAAACGTAGCGATGCATGGGTTATGGCTGGCAGACGCGATGCTGTTTAATAAATCATCAATCAAATAAAAAAGATAATTCTTGGAGGAATACGTCGTGAAAAAATTTAACATCACTGTAAATGGTAACGCTTATGAAGTTGAAATTGAAGAAGTAAAAGCTGCTGCTCCAGTTGCTGCTGCACCAAAAGCTGCTCCAGCTGCTGCACCTGCACCAAAAGCTGCTCCAGCTGCCGCTGCTGCTGCACCTGCTGCTGGTGACAACACTGTTACTGCTCCAATGCCTGGTAAAATTGTAAAATTAGTAGCTTCCGTAGGTCAAGCTGTTAATGCTGGCGATGTTCTTTTAATTCTTGAAGCTATGAAAATGCAGAATGAAATCACAGCTCCAGCTGCTGGTACAGTTAAATCCTTCGCAGTTAACGCTGGCGATAGCGTAAAACCTGGTCAGACTATGGTTGTTATCGGTTAATTTTAATCGATAAATTACAAAGAAAGGGCCCATTAGTTAAGCTAATGGGTTCTTTTTGTATTTGTATATAATCTTTATATTTATAAATGGAGAGATTATTATGGATATTGATAAAGTTTATAATCTGTTTTTTAGTCCAACAGATACAACAAAATTCGTATTACAGTTTTTGAGTGAGCAAATAAGCCCTAATTATAAAAATATAAATTTAACATCAAGAAATACAAATCTAGACGATGTATCTTTAGCTGAAAATGATTTAGTATTTTTAGGTGTTCCTTCATATGCAGGTAGAGTGCCTATTACTTTTAAAGAACGTTTTAGCAAAATTAAAGGTAATAATGCATTAGCGATAGTAGTTGTAACCTATGGAAATAGAGCACAAGAAGATACTTTAATAGAATTATTTGATATGGCTAAAGAGCAAGGCTTTAGAATTTTAGCAGGTTCAGCAGTTGTAACAGAGCATTCAATAATTCATGACTTTGGCAAGGGTAGACCAGATAGAAAAGATAAAGCTGAATTGATAAGTTTTATGCAAAAGGTAAAAAATAAACTTCAAGAAGATGTTTTATTAGCAGATGAAATACCAGGAAATAGACCTTATAAAGAAGTAAAATTAGCACCAATGGCGCCAGATTTTGTAAAAGAAAATTGTGTAGCTTGTGGTAAATGTGCAAGTGAATGTCCTACAGGTGCTATTGATAGTAAGACTTATAAATGCAATAGTGAAAAATGTATTTCTTGCTTACGTTGTGTAAAAGTTTGTCCGATAAATTGTCGTTTTGTGGATAATAGAGTATTGGAAAATTTACGTGTTCATTTGACTCCATTGTGTAGTGAACGTAAAGATAATCAATTTTATTTATAAAAAAAATACTCTAGAGCAATATAAGCTCTAGAGTATTTTTACATTAAAATTGATTAGTGTCAGTGAATACATCGTCCCAGAATGTATAAAGAAAAACTACAACGATTAGAAATAATAAAAATAAATCACCCATGATAAAATCTCCAATATAAAATATATTAAATTTTAATTATTATATTTGAGGATAAAGTAGCGTAAAGGCTTATAAATATTATATAAAATGGCAGCTTTTATCGGTAATAGAAGAACTGATTTTACGATACGCATGATATAAAAAGAAGTAGCAGCATCTTTATACATTAAAGTAAGCCAGATATTGTTGAGAATACAATCAACAAATAAGAAAATAGTTAAATTCATAAGCAATAATTTTTTTAAAGTAATAGTTTTTTTATAAAGAAATTTGCCATAAATAAAACTAGAGGCAATAGCACTTATAGTAAATCCAGGAAAATATAAACCTGGCATAAAAAGATTGCTACCGATAATATCTGCAAGAGCTGACATAATAATAGTTTTTGTTGTGCCAAAACGCATGGCATATAAACAAATCGGAATAAAAGCAAAATCTACGCGAATGAAAGTGGTTTGAATGGCAAAAACATAAGTAAATAAAATTGTTAAAGCCATGAAAATACCACCATAAACGATAGATGATAATGATGAGTTATTGTACATGAGATTAAACCTCCTTGATATTGCGTTGCCACATAGGAGGAATATTCCCTCATGTAGCAGCGGGATGCGATATTTGTACCGCAAGAAAAACTTTTCGTTCAAATAGCAACTCCCCGTCTATTTGACACTTAACGCACAAATATCTACTCTGCTGAATAGCACTATCAATTATAAAACTATAAAGAAGGCTTGTCTATATAAAAATTTCTAATGAGTATAAGTAGATAAAGATGGTAGTATTTTTAGCTAGATAATAGATACTACGAATAAAATGTGATATTATGTAAACGATATAATATAATTTTTTGGAGCAAAGGAATAGTGATTCATAATGAAAAAATTTATCGTATTTTTGCTTTTAGGCGTGATGTTTGTATTTAATACAGTAGCATATGCACAAGCTGAAAATACAGCGCAAGATAAGATTGGTGGAGCTGATAAGGCAACGGATATACAGGTAAATAATAATGTAAATACTGTAAAACGTTGGATTTTGATAAATATACCAGCACGTTCATTGCGTTTATATGATAATGATAAATGTATAGAGATGTATCCTGTTGGCGTAGGTAAAATAGAAACTAAAACTCCAGTTGGTTTTTATAAAGTTGTAGAAAAAATTGTAAATCCTACATGGACAGACCCTGCTGATGTAAGCGTAGTTATTCCTTCCGGTGAAGATAATCCACTTGGTTATCGTTGGATTGGCATTGGTGGCAATTATGGTATACATGGGACAAATAGACCAGACTCTGTAGGTCATTATGTTTCTAATGGTTGTGTACGTATGATTGAAGCCGATGTAGAAAAAGTATTTGATAAAGTAGAGGTTGGTACAGAAGTTCAAATTATGTACAACCGTCTAGTTATTGATAAAACTTTTGATGGTAGAGTAGCTTATTATATTTATCCAGATGGATATGATATGCAAAATTTAACAGTGGATTTTGTAAAACAAGGTCTAAAAGGTTATGGTATAGCTGATTTTATAACTGATGAAGCTGTGGCTAAATCTATAGAATTATCCAACGGTCAACCAAATTATGTAGCAGCACCTGTAAATATTATGTTTAATGGTAAAAAGCTTAATTATAAAGCAGTTAATTATAAAAATTTAATTTATGTACCAGTAAAAGCTTTAGCTACTACATTAAATACGCCAATAACTATGGATAATAATTTAGTAAAAACACAAAAAGGTGAAGCTGATATCAGTCTTTATAGTAATGTAGCTTATATGCGTTTGACAGATATAGCAAATATTTTTGATTATGATTATAGCTTAAATAAAAATATTACAGAAATAACTTTAAATAAAATTACTGCTGATAAAAATGTAGTAGATATTCCTGCTAATACTACAAATAAAGAAATTGTTGTTCCTAAAAAACAAACAGATGAAAAAATTAATTTAATGGAAAACGATAATAAAAATCTTGAACAAGATGATAATACACAATCCGATAAAAAAGCTGTAACAGATAAGAAAAACAAACAGGAAAAAGCAAATACAGATGTTAAAAAATAATGGAGGTCATTGTGGAACGAAGAGAAGATAATAAGAAAAGATTTATTATTATAGATGGTAGTAGTTTAATGTATAGAGCATTTTTTGCTTTGCCATTACTTACTTCTTCAAGTGGTATATATACAAATGCTATCATGGGTTTTGCTAATATGTTAGGAAAAATCCTGACAGAATATAAGCCAGATAATATAGTTGTGGCTTTTGATAAAAGTCGTCAAACTTTTCGTACACAAATGTATGCAGAGTATAAGGGACAAAGAGAAAAAACTCCAGATGAATTAAAATCACAGATACCATTACTACGTGAATTTTTGGAAGCTTTGGGTATTGCTTTTATTGAAAAAGATAATTATGAAGCAGATGATATCATCGGTACTTTGGCAACAAAAGCAGCTAGTCAAGATTATGAAGCCTTGATTGTAACAGGTGATAAAGATGCTTTGCAATTAATTCGTCCTAATTTAAAAGTTATGCTCACTAAACGCGGTATCATGGATATGCAGATTTTTGATGAAGAAGCATTTAAAGAAAAATATGCAGGTCTTAAACCGATAAAATTAATTGATATAAAAGCGTTGATGGGTGATAGCTCAGATAATATTCCGGGTGTACCAGGAATTGGTGAAAAAACAGCTTTGAAATTATTATCACAATATCAAGATTTAGAAAATCTCTTGAATAATATTGATAATGTTTCAGGCAAAAAATTAAAAGAAAAATTACAGGAAAATCAAGAATTAGCGAGATTATCTTATAAATTGGCTACTATATGCTGTGAAGTAGATGTGGATTTTAAACCACAAGAGTTTGAATTGACACCTAATTTACAGAAATTAAATGATTTTTGTCAAAAATATGAGTTGAAAACAGTTTTGACTCGTATGAAAAAAGTTTTAGCTGATAAATTAGAAGTTGTGAGTCAAAATGATGATGCTGAATTAGCTTTAAATTTTGAAGCTACTATGCCAGTTTATGAAGAATTTACGCGAGATAAAATTGATGTTTTAATATCAAAAATAAAAGCTGAAAAATCTATTTCCTTTATGGTTTTATTTGAAGGAAAAGTGCCGGATATATCTATTGATATGATGGCTATTTGTTGCAAAGATAGTCTTGGTATCATAAGAGCAAAAGAAGATATAGATAAACTCAGTGAAGTATTGCAAGATGAAACAATCACTAAATTTGTTTATGATGTAAAAATGCTTTACCATTTGAATTTTGATTTAAAAGGTAAGATTTATGATACTTTGCTTATGGCATATCTTCTAGAGCCTGCTAAACGAAGTTATGAAATGAATGTATTGTGGCAAATGGCAGATATTGAAGAAGAAATTCCATGGGAAAATCTCAATGAAGAAGAAAAATTAATTTGCAGTGCAAGACATTTAGCTGATTTGAGTAATGTTTTGGCGGATAAATTAGCTGATGAAAAAATGGTAAATCTTTATGAACAGATAGAATTACCACTTGCTAAAATGCTTTGTGATATGGAAACTGTAGGTATTTATATTAATGAGCAAAAACTCGATGATATGAATGAACAGATGTATAAACAAATCACAGCTTTAGAGCAAGATATTTATGAATTGGCTGGAGAAATATTTAATATTAATTCACCAAAACAATTAGGCGATATTTTATTCAATAAATTGGGCTTGCCAGCTTTGAAAAAGACAAAGACAGGATATTCTACAAATGCGGAAGTACTAGAAAATTTAATATATGCTCACCCTATTATCGCTAAGATTTTAGATTATCGCATGTTAAATAAATTAAAAACTACGTATTTAGATGGCTTGAAAGCATTAATCAATCCACAGACTAAAAGAATTCATACAAGTTTTAATCAAACTGTAACAGAAACAGGAAGACTCAGCAGTTCTGAGCCGAATTTGCAAAATATTCCTGTACGCACAGCGGAAGGTAAAAAAATTCGCAGTTTATTTGAGCCTGGCGAAGGTTATGATTATATTTTATCTGCCGACTATTCCCAGATTGAGCTTAGAATAATGGCTCATATGTCAGAGGATAAACATTTTATAGATGCTTTTTGTCATAATCAAGATATTCATACAGCGACAGCAGCTCAAGTATTTAAAGTGCCTATAGATGAAGTTACTTCAGAACTTAGAGGTAAGGCAAAAGCTGTAAATTTTGGTATTATCTATGGTATAAGTGCTTTTGGTTTGGCAAAAAATCTGCATATTTCACCAAAAGAAGCTGGAGAATATATAGATAATTATTTACAAGAATGTAGTGGCGTTAAGAATTTCATGCATGAAATCGTAGAAAAAGCACATCAAGATGGCTTTGTTACAACTTTATTCGGTCGTCGTCGCTATTTGCCAGCGATTAAGAGCAGTAATTTTAATCAGCGTGCATTAGCAGAACGCATGGCTATGAATACACCAATTCAAGGAACAGCGGCTGATATCATAAAAATTGCGATGAACAGAGCTAGCGAAGCGATAAAAGAAGCTAATTTGAAAAGTAGAATTTTATTGCAAGTACACGATGAATTAGTGTTAGAAGTTGTAAAAGAAGAAATAGAAAAAGTATCAGAAATTTTGACAACAGCTATGCAAAATACAGCTAGTTTAAAAGTGCCACTTATCATTGATATTAATTATGGTAAAAACTGGGCAGAAGCAAAATAAAAAGTAAATTAATTATAAAAAGGTGGTGGTTTTGTGCCTGAAATGCCAGAAGTAGAAAATATTGTCGTAGGGATTAAAGATTTTATCAAAAATAAAAAAATCGTAGATGTAAAAATCATAAAAGGTGATGTAATAAAATTTCCTAGTAGTGATGAATATAAAAAGCTTTTGCAGGATAGAATTATCAAATCTTTAAAACGCAGAGGGAAATATATCACCATGTCCTTAGATGATGGCAGATTAAATATCATTCATTTGCGAATGACAGGAAAGCTATTATATAAACAGGAAAATGAAGATATAGATAAATATAGTTGTGTAATATATCATTTAGAAGATAAAACTAAGTTGATATATGCAGATATCCGCAGATTAGGAACTTTAGATTTAATAACTACAGATGAAATTTCTCGCTTAAAAGGGCTATATACTTTAGGTGCAGAACCATTATCTTCAGAATTTACTATAGGGTATTTAAAAGATTGTCTAAATAAGAGTAAAACAAAAATAAAACCATTTTTATTAAATCAAAAAAATGTGGCAGGTTTGGGCAATATATATGTAGATGAAGCATTAGCCATCAGTAAAATTCATCCAGAACGCAAAGCAAATTCTTTAAATGATGAAGAAATAGAAAGACTTCATCAAGCTATTAATTTGGTTATAAATGAAGGTATAAGAGATGGCGGTACAAGTTTTCGCGATTATCGCAATGGTTTAGGTGAAAAAGGAAGTCATCAAGATAAATTATATGTATATAATCGCAAAGGCAAAGAATGTAGATTTTGCCATACTTTAATAACTAAAATTATATTAAATGGTAGAGGTACTTATTTTTGCCCTAATTGTCAAAATTTAAATGATGATAAATAAATTTTAAATAAAAGCTAGAAAGGAGGATTTTTATGAAAATCATAGGTCTTACTGGTGGTATAGCTTGTGGAAAAAGTACGGTTAGTGCTTATTTAAAACAAAAAGGAGCTTTTATCATTGATGGTGATTCTATAGCTCGACAACTATCTGAGCCTAAAAAATCAATTTGGCAAGCGTATGTAAATCATTTCGGCGATAAAGTTTTAAATGCAGATAATACTTTAAATCGCAGACTCATTGGGCAGATTGTATTTACTGATGAAAAAGAAAAAACATGGATGAATACAACAATGCACCCATTGATTAGAGATGAAATTGTAAAACAAATAGATGAGTGTAGACAAAATGGTATAGAAGTAGTAATCTTAGATATACCTCTTTTATATGAAGCTAATTGGGATAAATTTGCAGATGAAGTTTGGGTTGTAAAAATCAGCAGACAGTTGCAAATAGAGCGCATTCAAAATCGTGATGGCTTAACTAAAGAAGAAGCAATAAGTAGAATAGATGCACAGATGTCTTTAGAAGAAAAAGCAAAACGTGCAGATGTGGTAATTGATAGTAGTAATGCTCCAGAAGTTACGTTACAATTAGTAGAAAAAATATGGAATGAGAGATTATTATAAAGGGTTGATAATTCATGTCTAGTTTGATGAGTGAGGGGATACACCATCAAGTAAATATTAAGACAAAACGTAAGATGAGTTTTTGGAAAAAATTACTGCTAATGATTTTGGTATTAGCTAGTTTAAGTTATTTTATTTGGCAAAATGAGGATTTTCAACGAAAATATTTATATCCATATGATTATCAAGATACAATAAACTTTTATGCAGATAGATATGAAGTAGATAGAAATTTAGTGGCAAGTGTTATTTTAGCAGAGAGTAAATTTCGTCAAGATGCTACTTCTGTCCATGGGGCTAGAGGTCTTATGCAAATCATGCCAGAAACTGGCAGCTGGATTGCTACGCAAATAGAAGATGATAGTTTTTCTGTAGATAAATTGTATAATGTGAATATGAATATAAAATATGGTACATGGTACTTATCTGAATTGCAGACAGAATTTGAAGGAAATGAAGTATTAGCTCTTGCAGCTTATAATGCAGGTAGAGGAAATGTATATGAATGGATGGAAAAATATCATTGGGGTATAGATTTTAAAGATTATACAAAAATACCTTTTCCTGAGACAAGAGAATATGTAAAACGTGTACTAGAAAATAAAAAACATTATAATAAGTTATATAAATAAAGAAGGCTATATATTATGAATAAATCATGATATATAGCCTTTTTGTAGCTAGATAAATAATTATTAAATTATTTGTTGGGATAGTTATATAATAAATATAAATAATTTGATATAATAATTAAAGAAGATATGCAGGCATTTTTATTTGACAGGATTACTAGTTTATGATAGTATTTGAGTAATAAAAATATAGCCCTTTAAAAAAATCCAGCGAGGTTGAAAGGGAGCACTATATATCTTTATATTGCGCTATCAGTAGCTTTCTTATGCCTTCGCATAGGAAGGCTTTTTTTGATTTTGGGTTTCATTTAAAGTGCGAAGGAGTGACTATGTTGAGTAGAAACAGCGTTTCATTACGTGGTAAAAATATTCTTGGATTAGAATATTTTTCTCCGGAAGAAATCGAATTAGTGTTGGACACAGCAAAAGAAATGAAAAATATCATTCATCGTGATATTAAAAAATTACCAACATTAAGAGGAAAATCAGTTGTTACTTTATTTTATGAACCAAGTACAAGAACACGTACTTCGTTTGAATTAGCAGGCAAATATCTAAGTGCAGATGTAGTAAATATTACATCTAGTACAAGTAGTATTGTTAAAGGTGAAAGCCTTCGCGATACATTACTCACACTTGAAGATATGGGCGTTGATGCTATCATCATGCGTCATAGTGCCGAAGGTGCAGCTGAATATGCAACTAAAGTTGTAAGCCCAGTTATCATAAATGCAGGGGACGGAGCACATGCACATCCATCTCAAGGATTGTTGAATTTATTCACAATTAGACAACATAAAGGAACTTTAAAAGGTTTAAAAGTTGCTATTATTGGGGATATACTTCATAGCCGTGTAGCTCGCAGCGATATTTGGGGTATGAGAAAAATGGGCATAGAAGTTCATCTTGCAGGTCCAAAAACATTATTACCAAGATATTTAGCTGAAGAACCTGGCATTTTTGTACATGACCGTGTGGAAGATGCAATTAAAGATGCTGATGTAATTAATGTTTTACGTATTCAACTTGAACGTATGAAATCAGGTTTATTCCCATCTCTTCGTGAATATGCACGTATCTTTGGCTTGAATAAAGAACGTTTAGCTTTAGCTAAAAAAGATGTATTAATTCTTCATCCAGGTCCAATGAATAAAGGTGTGGAAATTTCTCCAGAAATTGCTTATGGTTTAAATTCTGCAATTCAAGACCAAGTACAAAATGGTGTTGCTGTTCGTATGGCTTTATTAACTCTAACTTTAACAGGAGGAAAAGACAATGAAATTACTGATTAAAGGTGGACGAGTTATAAATCCTGGCAAAGATTTTGATGCTGTCAGTGATGTCCTTGTAGAAAATGGTAAAATCGTAGCTATTGGCGAAAATTTAGAAGCTAGTGATGCAAAAGTAATAGATGCTAAAGGCAAAGTAGTAGCTCCAGGCTTTATTGATATGCACACTCATCTTCGTGAACCTGGTCAAGAAGCTAAAGAAGATTTTGCTTCTGGCTCTAAAGCTGCTGCTGCTGGCGGATTTACAACAGTGGCAACAATGCCAAATACAAAACCTGTAGTAGATAATGCAATTTTAGTAAATGGATTAAAACAACGTGCTCAAGATGAAGGCGTAGTGCATATTGAAGTTATTGGTGCACTCACTAAAGGGCAAGAAGGAAAAGAATTAGCAGAAGTCGGCGATATGGCACAAGCTGGTGCTGTAGCTTTTTCTGATGATGGTCATTTTGATAATAATTGCAAATTAATGCTTAATGCATTTGATTATTTAAGAACTTTTGATAAAGCAATTATGTCTCATGCAGAAGAAACAAGTCTTGTAGCAGAAGGTGTAATGAATGAAGGTCATCGTTCTGCTATGCTCGGTATGAAAGGTAGACCAACAGTAGCAGAAGATATCGCAGTAATGCGTGAAATTTTGTTAGCTGAATATGCTGATGCATGGGTGCATATCTCTCATATTAGTTCTAAAAATGCAATTGATATGGTTCGTCAAGCTAAAAAACGTGGTGTGAGAGTTACAGCAGAAGTAACACCTCATCATTTGACTATGACTGATGAAATGGTAGACCCAACAGATTCTTCAACAAAAGTAAATCCACCACTTCGTGGACAAGCTGATGTAAATGCAGCTCTTGAAGGATTAAAAGATGGTACTATTGATATCATTGCAACAGACCATTCACCACATGCTCAAGAAGAAAAAGACCGTGAATATAAATTCGCTCCAAGTGGGTTCCCAGGTCTTGAAACTGCACTTGGCGTATTATTAACAGATTTATATCATAAAGATTTAATTTCTTTAAATGAGCTTGTAGCTAAAATGAGTTATATGCCAGGTAAATTATTCTTCGATGGTAAACGTGGTATCTTAGAAGAAAATGCTATGGCAGATATAACTATTTTTGACCCAGAACTTGAATGGACAGTAGAAAAAGAAAAATTCTACACAAAAGGTTCTCATAGTCCATTTGTAGGTCGTACATTAAAAGGTAAAGCCGTTATGACCATTGTTGAAGGCAATATTGTAATGGATAATGGTGAAATTATAGCTTAATAATTTGGAGGTGCTCTTTTGAAAGGCAAATTAGTATTAGAAGACGGAGCAGTTTTTTATGGCGATATGCTTGATGAAAGACCTGTTTTAGGTGAAGTTGTATTCAATACTGGTATGACAGGTTATCAGGAAATTTTAACTGACCCATCTTATTGCAGTCAAATCGTTACACTCACTTACCCATTAATCGGTAACTATGGTGCAGCAAAAAAATTCAATCAATCTCGTAAATGTTTCTTCAATGGTTTTATCATTGGCGAACTTTGTGATATTGGTAGCAACTGGCAAAAAGAAGAAGAATTAGCTGAATTCTTAAAAGCACAAGATATTCCTTGCTTATATAATGTAGACACTCGTGCTGTTACTCGTCATATTCGTTCTTTAGGTGCTATGAAAGGTGTTCTTGTACCTGAAACTGCAACTCAAGAAGAAATTGACGCTTTAATGAAAAATGAAATTCCAAAAGAAGTAGTAAAAATTGTTACTACACCAAAAACTTATAAAATGGAAAATCCAGGTGGTCCACATGTTGTAGTTATGGACTTTGGTATAAAACAACATATTTTAGATTCTCTTCATGGCATTGGTTGTGATTTAACAATCGTTCCAGCTGATACTAAAGCTGATGAAATCATGGCTTTAAATCCAGATGGTATCTTCTTATCCAATGGCCCTGGGGATCCAAAAGATTTACCAGAAATCATTGAAGTAGTACGTGAAATTGCAGGTAAAAAACCTACATTTGGTATTTGTCTTGGTCATCAGTTATTATCCTTAGCTTTTGGTGCAGACACTTATAAATTAAAATTCGGTCATCGTGGTTCCAACCAACCAGTTAAAAACTTACTCACTGGTAGAGTTCATATTACATCTCAAAACCACGGTTATGCTGTAGATGAAGAATCTTTAAAAGGATTGCCACTTGAAGTAACTCATAGAGCTGTAAACGATGGTACAGTAGAAGGTATTCGTCATACACAATTACCTATTTTCTCTGTACAATATCATCCAGAGGCTTCACCAGGTCCAGATGATAATAGATATTTATTTGACCAATTTTGGGCAATGCTTCAGAAAGGGGAATAATTAAGTGCCAAAAAAACAAAATCTAAAAAAAGTAATGGTTATCGGTTCTGGTCCTATTATCATTGGTCAGGCTGCTGAATTTGACTATGCAGGTACACAGGCTTGCCGTGCATTAAAAGAAGAAGGACTTGAAGTTGTACTTGTAAACAGTAACCCTGCTACAATTATGACAGATAAAGATATCGCTGACCGTGTATATATAGAACCTCTTACAGTTGAATTTTTAGATGAAATTTTAGCAAAAGAACGTCCAGATGGTTTACTTGCAACATTAGGTGGTCAGGCTGGTCTTAACCTTGCTGTAAAATTATCTGAAGCAGGTCTTTTAGAAAAATATAATGTTGAATTATTAGGTACTTCTTTGGAAGCTATTGAACGCGCTGAAGACCGTGAGCTTTTCAAAGAAACTATGCAAAAATTAGGCGAACCAATTCCAGAAAGTACAATCGTTGATGATGTAGCTTCTGCTGTAGATTTTGCAAATCAGATTGGTTATCCTATCATCGTACGTCCAGCATATACTCTTGGTGGTACTGGCGGCGGTATTGCAGAAAATGAAGAAGAATTAATTGAAATCGTTATTCGCGGTTTAAAATACAGTATGATAGGTCAAGTACTTATCGAACGTAGTGTTGCTGGTTGGAAAGAAGTAGAATACGAAGTTATGCGTGACTCCAACGATAACTGTATCGTAGTCTGCAACATGGAAAACCTTGATCCAGTTGGTGTGCATACAGGTGATAGTATCGTAGTTGCTCCATCTCAGACACTTACTGACCATGAATATCAAATGCTTCGTAGTGCATCTTTACGTATTATTCGTGAACTCGGTATCGAAGGTGGATGTAATGCACAGTTCGCATTAGATACAAAATCCAATCAATATTATGTAATCGAAGTTAACCCACGTGTTAGCCGTTCTAGTGCGCTCGCTTCTAAAGCTACTGGTTATCCAATTGCTAAAGTTTCCGCTAAAATTGCTATCGGTTATACTTTAGATGAAATCACAAATGCAGTAACTAAGAAAACAAAAGCTTGCTTTGAACCTTCCTTAGATTATTGCGTAGTTAAATTCCCTCGTTGGCCATTCGATAAATTCGTATATGCTGACCGCACTCTTGGTACACAGATGAAAGCAACAGGTGAAGTTATGTCTATCGACCGTTGCTTTGAAGGTGCATTATTAAAAGCAGTACGTTCTCTTGAAATCGGTGTAAATCGCTTACACATTGATAAAATTGATACTTGGAGCGATGAAGAACTTAAAAATCATTTATCTCGTATCAATGATGAACGTTTATTCGTTATCGCTGAAGTATTACGTCGCGGCATTTGTGATATTGATGAAATCAATGCAATCACAAAAATTGATAAATGGTTCTTACGTAGAATTAAAAATATCACAGATACAGAAATTGCACTTGCAAAAGATGGCTTAACAGAAGAAAACTTACGTCGTGCAAAACGCTATGGTTTAGCAGACCGTTCTATTGCTGAAATTGTAGGCAAAGAAATGAATGAAGTTCGCAACATGAGAAAAGATATTAATCTTTTACCTTGTTATAAAATGGTTGATACTTGTGCTGCTGAATTTGAAGCTGCTACACCATATTATTACTCTACATTCCATGCTCAAGAAGATGAAGTACAGACTACAAATAAACGTAAAGTAATCGTTTTAGGTTCTGGTCCAATCCGCATTGGTCAGGGTGTAGAATTCGACTATTGTTCCGTTCATTCTGTATGGGCACTTCGCAAAATGGGTATTGAAGCAATCATCATTAACAATAACCCAGAAACAGTAAGTACAGACTTTGATATTTCCGATAGACTCTATTTTGAACCACTTACAACAGAAGATGTTTTAAATATCATTGATAAAGAACAGCCAGAAGGTGTTATTGTTCAGTTCGGTGGTCAGACTGCAATCAACCTTGCAGCATCTTTAAAAGCTGCTGGCGTAAAAGTATTCGGTACATCTGTTGATGATATCGACCGTGCTGAAGACCGTGAACGTTTTGATGAAGTATTAGAACAGACTAATATCGCAAGACCTCAAGGTGCTAGCGTAACAAATGTTGAAGATGCAGTAAAAGCAGCTGAAAAAATCGGATATCCTTCCATGGTTCGTCCATCTTACGTACTTGGTGGTCGTGCAATGGAAATCGTATATAATGAAGATGAATTACGCGATTATATGAACCGTGCTGTAAAAGTTACACCAGATCATCCTGTACTCATCGATCATTATATGCAAGGTACAGAAGTAGAAGTTGATGCTATTGCTGATGGTGAAACAGTAGTAATTCCAGGTATCATGGAACATATCGAACGTGCTGGTGTTCACTCTGGAGATAGTATTGCGGTATATCCTCCACAGACTTTATCTTCTAAAGTAATCTTCACTATCATTGACTATACAAAACGTCTTGGCTTAAATCTCAATGTTAAAGGTTTATTAAATATCCAATACGTTGTAGTAAATGATAATGTATATGTAATCGAAGTAAATCCTCGTTCTAGCCGTACTGTACCATTCTTAAGTAAAGTTACAGATATCAATATGGTAGAACTTGCTACTCGTGCAGCATTAGGTGAAAAACTTACAGACCTTGGTTTAAAATCTGGTCTTGTAGAACCAAAACCATATGTAGCTTTAAAAGCTCCTGTATTCTCCTTTGCTAAGATGCAAGATGTAGATATTTCCCTTGGGCCTGAAATGAAATCCACAGGTGAAGTAATGGGTATTGACTACCATTATGCACGTGCTTTATATAAAGCTATCACAGGTGCAGGTATGAATATTCCTCATGAAGGAACAATTCTCTTCACTGTAGCTAATAAAGACAAAGAAGAAATGAAACAATTAGGTAGAGCTTTTGCTGAACTTGGTTTCAAAATTGCAGCTACAGAAGGTACAGCTAAAGCATTAAAAGAAGTAGGCGTAGAATCTTCTATCGTATATAAAGTTCATGAACGTGGACAAAATGTAGGCAGTGATCGTAGCAGCGATATCATTAAAATGATTAAAGCTGGCGGTATTAATATGGTTATTACTACACAAACTCCAGGTCAGAAATTCGCTAAAGATGGTTTCAGAATTCGCCGTGCTACTGTAGAACATGGTATTGCATGTCTTACATCTTTAGATACTGCTTGGGAAGTATTGCGTGTATTGAGTTTCATTCGTGAACGTCGCTTAGTATATTCTTTAGCACTTCAAGATTATATTGGTCGTGGCGATGAACTAGCATAATTTAACGTAAAATTTATACGCCGATAGGATTTCTTATCGGCGTATATTTGTAAAAATACACATTGCAATGTCGAGTTTATATTGTTGGATAATTGTATTAAATTCAATTAAATGATAACGAGGTATTTTTATGGTAAAAGATAAATTAATCGTTGCTCTTGATTTCCATACAAAAGAAGATGCACTCGCTTTAGTTGATAAATTAGGCGATAGTGTTGTTTTTTATAAAGTAGGAATGGAATTATTTTATAGAGTAGGTTCATCTATTATTGAAGAATTGAAAAAACGCAATAAAAAAATCTTTTTAGATTTAAAATTGCATGATATTCCAAACACAGTAGCACAAGGATTATGTTCACTTTTATATCAAGGTGTAGACATTATGAATGTTCATGCTTCAGGTGGATACACTATGATGAAAACAGCAGCAGATACAGTGCGTGCTGAAGCTAAAAAAATGGGTATTGAAGCACCAAAAATCATTGCTGTAACAATTTTAACAAGTATCAATGAAGCTGATTGGGAAGGTCTTGGTCAAACTGTTTCTATAAAAGATCAAGTAATTCGCTTAGCAAAACTCACTAAAGAAGCTGGACTTGATGGTGTAGTAGCTTCACCACAAGAAGCAAAATTCATTCGCGAAGCTTGTGGCGAAGATTTCCTTATCATAACACCAGGTGTGCGTCCTGCTGGTGCTTCTATTGATGACCAAAGCAGAATTGCAACTCCAGCTAGAGCTTTAGCAGATGGTGCTACTCATCTTGTTGTAGGCAGACCAATAAGAGCAGCTCAAAATCCAGTAGAAGCTGCTGAAAATATATTAAAAGAAATGGAGAATGCTTAATCATGACTGAACAAGAAGTAAAAGAATTATTAATAAAAACTAATGCTATTATGGAAGGTCATTTCCTTTTAACTTCTGGACTTCATAGCCCAATGTATGTAGAAAAATTCAATGTGTTACAGCAACCAAAATACACAGAACAGCTTTGCAAAGCACTTGCTGAATATTTTGCTGATAAAAATATTGATACTGTAGTAGGCCCTATGACTGGCGGTATTTTACTTGCTCATGAAGTTGGTAAAGCACTTGGTACAAGAGCTATTTTCACAGAACGTGTTGATGGTAAAATGACTTTCCGTCGTGGTTTTAGCTTAAAACCAGGTGAAAGAGTTGCTATCGTTGAAGATATCGTTACAACTGGTGGTTCTGTAAGAGAAGTTATTGATGTAGTAAAAGCTGAAGGTGCTATTCCAGTAGGTGTAGGTCTTCTTGTAGATAGAAGCGGTGGTAAAGCTACATTTGAAGATGTTCCTGCTCATGCACTTTTACATCTTGATGTTACAACTTATAAACCAGAAGAATGCCCACTTTGCCATGACAATGTACCTATGACAAAACGTGGTCGTACTGGTAAATAATTTTTAATGAAAAAAGAACAATTAGAAAAAGTCCAGGCTGAAGTTTCGGTCTGGACTTATTTGCAATCTTTACCACCTGAGAAAAATAATTTTAAATTGAAAATATTGATGCAAGAAGTTGCAGATACGTTTTTAATTTATAGTTATGAAAATGATGATTTAAAACGAAAAACAACGATTTATTATCATGAAGAAACAAAAGAATATAAACTGTTGGTAACTATTGGGCTTACAGAATTTTGTGCGATAGAGTATATTTCTGAAAGTCTTGATAAACTGGAAGTAATTCTAAAAGAGCGATTTGATAATCTATTAGGAGATATTTCTCATTTTAATAGAGAACATATAAGTTCTATTATTGAAGATAAGGCTATTATGGATTGGGAATATATTGATAATTTACCAAAAGAAATAGATGGTTTTAAATTATTTATCAATCCTAAAGAGCCCGTGAAGATAATAAATGGTTCATATATTATCATTGATTATTGTGATTTTAGTAAAGAAAGTAATTTTATTATTTATTATAATGTTTTTAGAGATGAATTTTTTGGTGAAGCACGTTTGCATCGTATACCAGAGGTAACGTATGAATATGATTGTTCAGAGTTAAAAGATTTAGAATCACTTTTAGCGAAGAATTTGCAAGCGACTTTGCATAAAATTCGTGAGCGTATATAAGAGATATCGAAGGGTATCTCTTTTTTTATGTATAACAAGATGTAATAGAAAACCAAAAATAATGTAATTGTTTTTCAATAAATTAAAAATTTTTGAAAATTTTTTTCGCCTTAGAAGGATTTAAAATTTTTATAAAGAATTAGTAATATATATAATTTCAGAAGGGTGGAATAAATATGGACGCACCAAATCCTGTATTAATTATGGTTATTAATATGACAATAGTATTTGTAGTATTGTACATTCTAGGCTTATTTATTAGGCTAATACATGTTATTGACCCTACAAGAATAAGAAAAGCTGAACCTAAAAAAGAAGAGGTAAAGCCAGTTGAGCAGGTTCAAATCCCTAAAGATGATATGGCAGATAAAACTTTAGCAGCAATAATAGTTACTTCTTTAATGGCTTATGGATGTAAAGATTTTGAAATAAAATCAATAAGAAAATTATAGTATTATGCAATATAATCATAGAGCTATAAAGAAAGTATATAAAAGAATGGGAGGCATTATAATATGGATGCTTTTTTAGTGGCAATTCAATCTGTTTGGACAGATAGTGGATATGTAGCCTTGAACATGGGAAATATTACTATGATAGTAGTTGGACTTATTTTATTATATTTAGCAATTGGTAAAGGTTATGAACCTTTGCTTTTAACACCAATTGCATTTGGCTGTGTATTAGCAAATTTCCCAAATAATGGTTTCCACGAAGGTGTTATGTGGGCTATTGGTCAAGGTATTCAGATGGAAATTTTTCCACCACTTATCTTTTTAGGTGTAGGTGCAATGACCGATTTTGGACCGCTTATTGCTAATCCTAATACATTGATGTTAGGGGCTGCTGCACAATTTGGTGTATTTGTGGCTTTAGGTGGAGCAATGTTACTTGGCTTTAATGTTCAAGAAGCAGCTTCCATTGGTATTATTGGTGGCGCTGATGGCCCTACAGCTATTTACTTAGCAACAAAATTAGCTCCAGATTTATTAGGTGCTATAGCAGTAGCGGCATATTCATATATGTCTTTAGTACCACTTATTCAACCACCTATTATGCGCTTATTTACAACTAAAGAAGAACGTGCTATAAAAATGGGTCAGTTAAGAGAAGTTACTAGATTTGAACGTATTGTATTCCCTATTATGGCTACAATCATTATAAGCTTATTATTACCACCTATCGCTTCTTTAATTGGTATGTTGATGCTTGGTAATTTATTCCGTGAATCTGGTGTTACAGATAGATTATCTGATACATCACAAAATGCACTTTGTAATATAGTTACTATTTTCTTAGCATTAGGTACAGGTCTTACAATGTCTGCTGATAAATTCTTGCGCTTACAGACTGTAGAAATTATTTTCTTAGGTTTAGTTGCATTTGCTGGTGGTACAGCAGCTGGTGTATTACTTGGTAAAGTAATGTGTAAATTAAGTGGTGGCAAAATTAATCCACTTATTGGTTCAGCAGGTGTATCCGCTGTGCCAATGGCAGCTCGTGTATCTCAAATTGAAGGTCAAAAAGCAAATCCTAGTAACTATTTATTAATGCATGCTATGGGTCCAAATGTTGCAGGGGTAATTGGTACAGCAGTGGCTGCAGGTACTATGCTTGCTATGTTCGGTGGCTGATAGAGATAAAGGAGTAATTGATAATGAAACAAAAAAGATATCATGTAATTGTAAGCGGTACAGAATTTTTTCTTGATGTAGAGCAAATAGGTGGTACACAAGACGTTCCTATGATTGGTAGACAAGAAAATAATATAAGTTGGAATAGATATGGTAGAGAACATATTAATCCTTCACAGAAAAAATAGCTAATAATAAAATAAAAATATATATGCAATAAAAAAGGTAAGTTACTTAATATAATTAATAAAGCAACTTACCTTTTTTGTTTATATTTTTATATTTAATTAGAAGTGAAAATTTTATTATTTACCTTCAACAAAGTTTAAAGCATTTAATGTTTTTTGAGCAATACCATGCATTTTTTCAGCAGAGATGGAGCAAACTGCAATTCTTACACCGCGTTTTAATGGTACAGCAAAGATTAAATCGTCATGTAATTTATCGCAAACAGCAGCAGGATCGCTAGATGGAATGGATAAGAAGAAACCTGCTTTATAAGGTAATGCTTTAAGACCGCAAGCTTTTGCTTCTTCCATGAAGATTGCACCACGTTGTTTAATAGTCTGATAAATAGCGTCGCGTTCTGCTTCAAATTGAGCAAGTAAAGTTTTATCTTGATCGATAGCAGCAAGTGTAGCCATAGCGCCACGGTTGATGTTAGACCATGTAGCACGGCTTGTATATTTGCAGACATTTAAAAATTCAGTAGTAAGTTCTTTGCTAGAAGAAAGACCAACCATAGCACCAGTACGTTGACCATAAAGTGTATAGCCTTTAGACATACTGAAAGCGAAAATAGTGAAGATATTTTCAGGAAGATTGGAGAATTTTCTCATGAATTTGCGACATTCATTTTTTTCACCGGCATAGTCGATATAAGCGATATCTACAAGTAAAGTGATTTTTTTATTGCCACCTTTAGCATGTTCTTTACAAACATCAAGAACTTTATCCCAATCTTCTTCAGATAAGCTATATCCTGTTGGATTATGTGCAGGAGTATTGATAATGATAAGTAAGGAGTCTTGGTCAGCTAAAAGAGTATTTACTTTATCTGTGAAGCTTTCGATATTATAGTTCATATTTTCATCGAAAAGTTCATATGTTTCTAATTTACGGCCAGCTTCTTGACATAAAACGTTATAAGTACCCCAATACCAATCAGAAGTTAAAACGCTATCGCCAATTTCAGAATAATTCCAAATGGTATTATGTATAGCACCAGTACCACCAGCAGTAGCAACAGCTTCAAGGTATCCGTCTGGTTTATTATCAGCAAATGTAAGATTTTTTACAGCTTCAAGATATGCAGGAAGACCAATGATAGGAGCATAAGCAGCAAGTTCATTTGTAGGTAAGGAGCGAAGAACTTTTTCTACTGTAGGAATGCAAATAAGTTTGCCTTCGTCGTCCATAATAGCACCAATTGTACCATTAGTTACTTTGTCTGCTCCATATTTTTGAATAGCTTCATTGCAAGCAGCACTTGCACCAAAAATAACATCTTTCAAAACTTTTCCTGTACTATGAGATGCAACCATACTAAAACTCATATGTAAATTCCTCCTAAATATAAAAGACAAAATTTATTTGATTAATAACACTGTTAACTGGGAACTCTTATGATTATACTACAAATTGTAAATTTTTTTTATATATATCCATCATGTATACATGTATATTTTTTTATTCATTATGTTTTAAGTTAGTGGATTTATTCTAATTATAAATTGACTAAAGTTCTCAATAAATGTTATAATCAGCTTATTATCTGTTAACATGTAACAATTTTAAAACACAGATATAAAGATTATGTAATAAATATAAAATCAGGAGGCAAATAAATGGCAATTAAAAAATTTCCTATTTCTCAAGAAAGATTAGAAGAAATTATAAAAGAATATCCTACACCTTTCCATATTTATGACGAAAAAGCAATTCGAGCAAATCTTCGCCGTTTTAAGAAGGCTTTTGATTGGGCTCCTGAATTTAGAGAATATTTTGCAGTAAAAGCAACACCAAATCCTCGTATTTTACAGATTATGCAAGAAGAAGGAGCAGGTGCAGACTGTTCTTCTTTACCAGAATTATTACTTGCAGATGCGTCAGGTATTCATGGTGAAAAAATAATGCTTACTTCTAATGATACTCCAGCAGACGAGTTTCAAAAAGCTATTGAATTAGGTGCTATTATCAATTTAGATGATATTACACATATTGAATATTTAGAGAAAAATGCTGGTATGCCACAAGTTATGTCTTTTAGATATAATCCTGGTAACTTAATTGAAGGTAATGATATCATTGGTAAACCAGAAGAAGCTAAATATGGTTTGACTAAAGAACAGATGCTTGAAGCTTATAAAATAGCTATGGATAAAGGTGTTAAACGTTTTGGTCTCCATACAATGGTAATTTCTAATGAAACTAGACTTGAAGGTTTATTATTAAATGCTAAAATTGTTTTTGATTTAGCTGCTGAAATCGCAACTAAATTAGGTATCAAATTTGAATTCATTAATTTAGGTGGCGGTATTGGTATTCCTTATCGTCCTGAAGATAATGCTGTAGATTTAGAAGCATTAGGTGAAGGCGTGCATAAATTATATGATGAAATTTTAGTGCCAGCAGGTCTTACTACTACTGCTATTGCTTATGAATCAGGTCGTGCAATAACAGGTCCTTATGGCTATCTTGTATCTACTGTATTGCATCAGAAAAACACTTATAAAAATTATATTGGCTTAGATTCTTGTATGGCAAATTTAATGCGTCCAGCTCTTTATGGTTCTTATCATCATATTGTTGTTGTTGGTAAAGAAAATGAACCTTGTGATCATGTATATGATGTAACTGGTTCTTTATGTGAAAACAATGATAAATTTGCTATTGATCGTAAATTACCTAAGATTGATATTGGTGATCGCATTGTTATGTTTGATACAGGTGCACATGGTCATGCAATGGGCTTCAACTATAATGGTAAATTGCGTAGTGCAGAATTGTTATTACATGAAGATGGTTCTGTAGAATTAATTCGCCGTGCAGAAACAATTGAAGATTATTTTGCTACATTGTATTATGATGGTTCTGTTTTAAAAAAATAATAGATAATAAAAACTCTTTTAAGAACTAGAAATGGATTCTTAAAAGAGTTTTTTTATAATGTGAAAAAAGTTTAGTATATATAAGCGAAAGATGTTAAAATAAATTATATTTAGTTTTTAAAATAAAAAGAAGGGATAAAAATGGATAATTTTATAAAAGAAAATAATATAAAAATTTTTGATATATTGGATTCAGTTAATTTAGCTATTTGGATAATTGAATATAGTGAGAAAAAAAATATACATAAATTTTATGGAAATAAAACATTATATAGGATTATGGGCATAAAAAATAAAAAAGAAATGTCAACAACAGATGTATTTTATTATTGGTATAATCGTATTGAAAAGAAATATCTTGATGATGTAAATGCAGTATTGAGAAATATGATTTATGTATTTGAAAAGAAAAGTTTAGATTTAAAAACAGACGAGGTTTGTTATATTTGGAAACATGATACAAAAGGTAGTAGAAATATTAGATGTGGTGGACAAGTTATTGAGTGTGAAGATGGTGTTTATAAGATTTGTGGATACCATCAAGATTATACCGATATAGTTATGATAAAAGATTGGATAAAAAAAGAAGAAAATGTTTTGAAGAAAAAGATTGAGAATGTCAATTATTTAAAACAATATTATCAAGAATTAGCTTACATAGATGAATTAACAAAAGTAGTAAATAGAAGAGGATTTTATGAAGAAATTGATTATATAATGGAACATAGAATGAAAAGGGAAAATGATCATCTATGGATAAGTATTGTAGACTTAGACTTTTTTAAAAAAGTAAATGATACTTATGGTCATTTAAATGGCGATAAAGTTTTAAAAAAGGTGGGGGAACTATTATTAGATTTGAGTAATAGTAATCAGGATATATTTACTTTTAGATATGGTGGAGAAGAGTTTATTATATTGATTTATCAACATAGTAAAGAAGAAGTTAGACAAATAATAGAAGGATTTAGAATAAAATTAGAGCAAGAGGCAATCAATATAGATAAAGATTTAATCATACATACTACTTGTAGTATAGGTATAGCAAATATAAAAATAAATAAATTGCTAAATAATGAAGAATGTAGAAATGAAGGTATAATGCGAGCTGATAAAGCATTATATCAAGCAAAAAAGACAGGAAGGAATAAAGTTGTTTTTGATGGAGAATAATATTAGAAAGAGAAGATTTTTTAATGGGAAAAATACAAAGTAAATTAAATAAGATTCCGTTAATTGGTAAGATAATAATATTGTTATTATTTATAGTAACGATAATATTAATTTATTCTGAGAGTTTAAGTACAACACTAAAACAGAATTATTTAAATCAATTGACAGAAACTGCAAATTATAATAACTCAATTATTCATGGAGAATTAAAAGATAAACAAACTACATTACAACAGATTGCTAGTTTTATTGAAGATAGCCCCAATATGGTTTCTAGAGAAAATATGCAGAAGCTAAGTGAAATAAGTAAACAAATTAATTTGAAAAGAATAGGAATAATTTATCCAGATAAGAGAGTTTTTGTTACAGATAATTTAGGTCAGCAAAGTATTTATTTAGATGATATAGGGATTTTCTTTGAAAAAAGCTTAAGAGATAAAGAGTCAATCACAAGAATTGAAAAAGATAAGATAGATGATAGTGGAGCTATTATTGTTATGAGTATTCCTTTAAAAAATAACAATGGTGAGCTTAAAGGTATTTTATTTGCAACATATGATGTTAATACTTTGAGAAATTTCATGACTTTAGATATTTTTAATGGTAAAGGATATTCTATAATTATGAATTCTAAAGGTGAAAAATTAATAACTAGTTTGACTGCATTAAAATTAGATTCAGAAAGTAATAATATTTTTTATAATCTAGAAAGAATAAATTCTAGTAATAAAGATATTATAGAGAGAATGAAAGCAGATGTTGAAGCAAATAAATCAGGAATAATACAATTTAATCTTTATGAAAAAATGTATATGTCTTATCAACCATTAGGAATAGATGATTTATATATATTAACGGTCATTCCTAAAAATATAATTGAAAATCAATATAATATATTAATGAAAAGTACTTATTTTTTATGTATAGGATTATCAGTTGCTTTATTCATAATTATGATGAATATCATATTTAATGAAAAGAGAAAGAAACGATTATTAGAAAATATTACTTATGTAGATAAGGTAACTGGTGGATATTCTTATGAGAAATTTTTATTAGAGTATAAAAAGAAGCAAAAAAATAACAATAGAAAAAAAGCTTTTATTATATTAGATATAGATAATTTTAAATTAATAAATGATATTTTTGGATATAATATTGGCAATATGGTTTTAAAAGATGTTTGGAAAATCATTTATGATAATTTAAAGCAAAATGGAATATTTGCTAGAAAATATGCAGATAAATATTCTATTATGATTTTTTTTGATAAAGAAGAAGAAATCATTGAATTTGTAGATAAAGTAATAAAAGATATAGAACAGGTAAATATTATAAAAAGAGAAAAATTTAGAATAGTTCCTTCTATAGGGATATATATATTAGAAAATAATGATGAAAAGATAGATCAAATAGAAAATTATGCTATAATGGCAAGTAGAACTATTAAAAATAGATATGATGTATACTATAGTTTCTATTATAATAAATTGAAGAGTATAATAATAGAAAAGAAAAATATGACAGATAGTATTTATCAAGCATTAGAAAATAAAAGTTTTATACCATATTTTCAGCCTAAATTTGATGCTAAGACTAAGAAAATAGTTGGTGCTGAAGCATTGATACGATGGCAAAAAGAAGATGGAAGTTTTGTATCTCCGGCAAAATTTATACCAATAGCTGAAGAAGTGGGAATTATTGCTGAAATTGATAAATATATGTTTGAAGCTGTATGTAAACAACAATGTATTTGGAAAACAAAGGGATTGAAAATATTGCCGATATCTGTTAATTTATCTCGAAATAAATTATATAATGCTAATTTCATTGATGAATATATGAGTATATTGAGTAAATATAAATTAGAGCCAAAAGATATTCAATTTGAAATAACGGAAGGCACATTATATACTGAAGAAAAAATTGGTGAGAAAATAATTATGACATTAAAAAATCTAGGATTTGATATTTTAATCGACGATTTTGGGGTGGGATATTCATCAATTAGTATGATACGAGATATTAATGCTACAGAAATGAAAATTGATAAATCTTTTATAGATGATACAAGTGAAAGAGGAAAGGCTTTAACAAATTATGTTATAAAAATAGCTGAAGTTATTGGGATGAAAACTGTAGCTGAAGGTGTAGAAACAAAGGAACAATATGAATTTTTGTTAAAACATAATTGTGATATAATACAAGGTTATTATTTTGCTAAACCAATGCCAGCTAAAGAATATGAAAAATTTTTGTAACAATTATAAGAAAGTAATAATTGAGGAAAAAAGCTTTGTATAACTTGAGGGTTTTATCAAAATGGAGATAGTATTACAAAGGAAATGATGAAGATGAATTCAAAAAAAACGCTAGTATATGAAGCATTAAATTTATTTTTTTATTATTACTTAAAAAAAAGAGATATAGAAAAAACTTTATCTATGGTTACGGATGATATTTATAGTTTAGGTACTGGAAATGGAGAAATAGCATTAAATAAAATTCAATTCAGGGATTTAATTACGTCAGAAATTAATACATTACCCATTAGTATAGATTATAGAATATTAAATTACAGAGAAAAAGAAAGAGCTAAAAACTTATGGGATTGTATTTGTAATGTTGAAGTGATTGTGAATATAGAAGACGATAAACATGTAATATATTTTACACGTTTAACAGGTAGTTTTGAAAATAAAGAAGGGAAAATACTAGCTTCTGTTTTGCATATGTCAGAAGCTAGTATTCATCAAGATGATAATGAATTTTTTCCATTGAAATATGTCTCTGAAAATATAAGTAAATTAGATAATGCTTCTCAACATGAATTGTTAGAAATTATATTAGAGATGATGCCTGGCGGTATTATTGGTGGGTATTATCAGAAAAATTATCCATTATATATTGTAAATGATAAATATTTAAATTTAACAGGATATGAAACATATGAAGAATTTCTTGATGATATAAATGGAGAAATAATAAATACCATTCATCCAAATGATATAGATTTTGTCAATAAGATAGTAGATGAAAGTCTAAAGGTGAGCAATCAATATGAATTAGAATATAGATTAAGGAAGAAGGATAATAGTTATATTTGGGTTTATGATATTGGAAGAAAAATATACACAGCTGAAGGTAAAGAAGTAATATTAAGTGTTGTAATAGATATTTCTGAGAAAGTATTGTTAAATAAAAGATTGCAAAAAGAAGCAAGTGAAGATGTATTAACTGGTTTATATAATAGGAAATATGGTATAGACTTGATAAAAAAAGAATTAAAAAGTGGTACAAAATATGCTTTTATGATTATGGATATAGATAATTTTAAAGCTTTAAATGATATATATGGTCATAGTGAAGGCGATAATGTATTGCAATTTATAGCAATACATCTTAAAAATACTTTTAGGACAAATTCTATTATTTTGCGCTTAGGTGGTGATGAATTTATAATTTTTCTTAATAAATTTTTAGATGAAAATATTATTAGGATAAAATTAGATAATATAAATCAAAAATATAATATGGAAATAAATAAAAAATATATTGAAAGTAAATCATCTATTTCTTTTGGTGTTGTTATCGGCGATAAGAATATCGAATTTGATGATTTATATGAAATGGCAGATAAATTATTATATGAAATGAAAAGAAATAATAAAGGAACATATAAAATTTTAAATATATAAAAATAAATTGAACGGATTTAGTTTCTATAAGTATTTATGTATGTAAAAAACCTCGTTAAAAGTTATCAGAAAGCTTTTAACGAGGTTTTATTATATAAATTTATTCGGATTTTGTTTGTGTATCGTCTGTAGATATTGGCTCTATTTTAGGTTGAGTGTGGTTTTCAATACAATCTTTGGTGATGATAACTTTTCTTGGTTCATCAGATTGAGGAATTTCATACATTATATCAAGCATAACATCTTCTAAGATACCGCGAAGACTTCTAGCACCAGTTTTGCGTTCGATAGCTTTTTTAGCTACAGCTAAGAGTGCATCATGTTCAAATTCTAATTTTACTTTATCCATAGCTAATAATTCTTGATATTGGCGCACAGGTGCATTTTTTGGTTCAGTTAAGATTTTTAATAAATCATCTTCAGTGAGTTCTTCAAGTGTGCAGATAACAGGTAAACGACCGATAATTTCTGGAATGATACCGAATTTTATCAAATCTTCTGGGCGAACTTTATGGATTAAATCATTAAATACTGGTTTATCATTTTTAGTTTTAACATTTGCCCCAAAACCAATACCACTATTATCGGTTTTTAAACGTTTAGAGATGATTTCTTCAATGCCAACGAATGCACCGCCAACAATGAATAATATATTAGTAGTATCTACTTTAATAGTAGGTGCTTCTGGATGTTTACGTTGTCCTTGAGCTGTGAATTCAACAACGCCACCTTCCATCATTTTTAAAAGACCTTGTTGTACACCTTCATGACCAGGGTCTGCTGTGATAGAGTTATTAGCACCAGATTTACGAGCAATTTTGTCAAATTCATCAAGATAGATTATACCATGTTCAGCTTTTTCAATATTTTTGTCAGCAGCATAGTAAAGATTTCTTACAGCAACTTCAACGTCAGAACCAACAAAACCTGCTTCTGTGAGGCTAGAAGCATCAGTTACAGCAAAAGGAATATCTAAGAGTTTAGATAAATGCTGAAGCATAGCTGTTTTACCACAACCAGAAGGACCAAGCATAATTACATTAGATTTTTCGATATTCATATCGCGTTTATCATGAGTATAACCATATTTCATGCGTTTATAGTGGTTATATACAGCAACAGATAATATTTTTTTAGCGCGGTCTTGGTTGATGATATATTGATCTAAGAATTCTTTGATGACATGAGGTTTATTTTTAGCTAAGATATCATCAAGACTATTTACGAATTTGCGATTTTGAGATTTTTCATCACGTTTATCATGTTCAACAATATATCCATAAATATCTTTGATACAATTTTTACAGATAGCAAAACCTGTTTGAGGGTCATAAATAGGCATATCATATTGGGAACGTATAGTTATATTGCGTTTACAAAAACTACATACATGTTGCAAATCATTATTATTTTTCTTCATAAAAAACTTATCCCTTCTCTATTATCAAATAAAAACATTATATCAGATTTTATAATTAACTTATTTTATTATAAGTATTTACAACGATATTTGCAATTACTATTGATTGTTGATAAAAAATATTGTAAACTAATGTAGTTCGTATAACTAAAGCTTGCAAGTATGTCAAGTCTGTGATATAATCAATCAGTAAATGTCAGAGAGTGAGGTGCGACAGAATGAAACAAGGAATCCATCCTGATTATAAAGAAACTACAGTTATCTGTGGTTGTGGCAATACTTTTAAAACTGGCTCTGTTAAAGGTGAATTACGTGTAGACGTTTGCTCCAAATGTCATCCATTCTTCACTGGTCGTCAACGCGACATGGCAGCTGGTGGACGTATTGAAAAATTCAACAAACGTTATGGCAAAAAATAAAAATACGAATGCTAAGCAGAGCAGAAATGCTCTGCTTCATTTATATTTAAAAATAAATACTAATTATAGATTTATAATTAAATAAGGTAGGTGGATTTTAAGTGTCAGAAAAATTAATGGTAGGTGGACAAGCTGTAATTGAAGGTGTAATGATGCGTGGACCTAAAAAAGTGGCAACAGCAGTAAGAGAACCTTCTGGCGTAATTACAGTTGATGTAAAACCAATAAATTCTCTAGCAGAAAAATATCCTATATTTAAAAAGCCATTTTTCCGTGGCATATTATCCTTAGGTGAGTCATTAGTTATGGGGCTTAAATCCTTAACTTATTCAGCACAGATGGCAGGAGAGGAAGAAGCAGATAAGCTTACAAATAAAGATATTGCAATTACTATGGCTATATCTTTATGTGCAGCTATTTTATTATTTGTAGTAATTCCTACAGCTTCTGTTAATTTAATTACTACGGATAGTCATGTGGTTATGAATTTATGGGAAGGATTAGTCCGCATGATTGTTTTCTTCTTATATATATATGGCATATCGAGAGCTAAAGATATTCAAAGAGTATTTCAATATCATGGCGCTGAACATAAAACAATTCATGCTTATGAAGCTGGCGTTGAATTGATACCAGAAAATGTACAGAAATTTTCTCGATTACATCCACGTTGTGGAACATCATTTTTATTAATTGTTATGATTGTCAGCATTTTTATGTTTTCTTTCTTAGGTTGGCCAAGCCTTTGGGAACGTATTATCTCTAGGGTTTTATTATTACCAGTAGTAGCAGGTATATCTTATGAATTAATTCGTTTTGCTGGTCGCTCGAAAAATAAAATAGTACATGCTATTTCTTTGCCAGGTTTGTGGTTACAGTATTTAACAACTAGAGAACCTGACGATTCAATGATAGAAGTTGCTGTAAAATCTCTAAAGGCTGCTATTGAAGTAGAAGAAACAGCAAAAGTAGAAACTAAAAATGATGATACTATAGATAAACAAGATTTAAATGATTTGAAAGTAAATGCTAGTATTTGATATAGTATTTTATTATAGAAATAAATAAATGTGTAAATTAAAATTAGCGGAAGGTTTTTATTAGCCTACCGCTAATCTTTTAGTTGAATAAAATTAATGAGGTGGAAAGGCATTGTTAGATAAGTTACAAGCAGTTGAAGATAAGTATTTAGAATTGGAATCTTTGATTAGTGACCCAGATATTATTGCAGATATGCCAAAATGGCAAAAATATAATCAAGAACATGCTGCACTTACTGAACTTGTGGATAAATTCCGTGAATACAAAAAAATATGCGGAACAATAGATGAAGATAAAGCTATGTTTGATGAAGATATAGATGATGATATGAGACATATGCTTGAAGATGAAGTAAAAGAATTATCTGCACGTAAAGAAGTATTAGAAGGCGAGTTTCCTATTTTATTATTGCCAAAAGATCCAAATGATAGTAAAAACGTTATCATGGAAATCCGTGGTGGTGTAGGTGGCGAAGAGGCTGCTCTTTTTGCTGGTGATTTATTCAGAATGTATTCTCGTTATGCAGAAATGCAGGGCTGGAAAGTTGAAATGTTAGATGCTAATCCTACAGAACTTGGCGGATTTAAAGAAGTGTCTTTCTGTATCAATGGCTATGGTGCTTATAGTAAATTAAAATATGAAAGTGGTACTCATCGTGTACAGCGTGTACCACAGACTGAGTCTTCTGGACGTGTGCATACTTCAGCTGTTACAGTAGCAGTTTTACCAGAAGTTGAAGATGTAGAAGTAGATATTAAAGCAAATGAATTGCGTATTGATACTTATTGTGCTAGTGGTGCTGGTGGTCAGTATGTAAACAGAACAGAAACAGCTGTACGTATTACTCATATTCCAACTGGTATTGTAGTACAATGTCAAGATGAAAAATCTCAGCTTAAAAATAAAGAAAAAGCGATGAGAGTACTTCGTGCAAAAGTACAAGAACAAGCCCAACAAGCACAAAATAATGAAATCGCAGCAGATAGAAAATCTCAAGTAGGTTCAGGCGATAGAAGTGAACGTATCCGCACATATAACTTCCCTCAAGGTCGTGTAACAGACCACCGTATTGGGCTTACACTTCATAAATTAGATTTTGTTTTAAATGGTGAAATTGATGAAATCATCAATGCACTTATAACTGCTGATCAAACTGAAAGATTAAAACAGGTAAAATAATATGGAAAAATCAAGAGATGTATGGACTATAAGTTCTTTGTTGAATTGGACAATTAATTATTTTAAATCAAAGGGTATAGAGTCTGCTCGTCTTGATGCTGAAGTGCTTCTGTCTCATGTTTTGGGACAGAAGCGAATTTATTTGTATGTGCATTTTGATGAGCCTATGGAAGCAAAAGAATTGGCAAAATTTCGTGAATATGTAGCCAAAAGAGCTCGCCATATACCTGTAGCTTATATTTTAGGTCAAAGAGAATTTATGGGACTTGATTTTAAAGTTACAAAAGACACTTTGATACCTAGACCTGATACTGAAATTTTAGTAGAAAATACTATAGCTAAAATAAATGAAAATTTTGGTGATAAACAAAGTTATGATATTGTAGATATTGGCACAGGTAGTGGAGCAATTATTTTATCTTTGCTCAAAAATTTGCCTAAAGCAAAAGGTTTTACAGTGGATATTTCTGCAAATGCTATAGCTGTAGCTAAAGAAAATGCTCAGAATTTGCAAGTAGATGATAGATGTGAATTTTTTGTAGGCGATTTATTTGAGCCAGTAAAAGATAAAGTTTTTGACGTGATTGTATCTAATCCGCCATATATTCCGCAAAAGGATATAGCAACTTTAGAAATTGATGTTAAAGATTATGAACCATTATCGGCACTTACAGATAATAAAGATGGATTGAGCTTTTATCAAAGATTATTTGCTCAAGGCATGAAATATTTGAAAGATGGCGGTTTTATGGCTGTGGAAATAGGCATTTATCAAGCTGAACCTGTAAAACAGATGGCAATAGATAATGGTTGGCAAAATATAGAAATCATCAAGGATTATGCAGGTATTGACAGGGTGGTATTGGCATGGAAACAGAATTAATAAAAATAAATTCAATAGATGATGAAGCTTTAAAAAGAGCTGGGCAATGTATAAAAGATGGTGGTTTAGTAGCCTTTCCAACAGAAACAGTATATGGATTAGGCGGAGATGGTTTAAACGAAGTGGCAGCTAAAAATATATATTTAGCTAAAGGAAGACCATCAGATAATCCTTTAATTTTGCATATCAATGACCAAAAAATGTTAAGTCGCATTGTGAGTGAAGTAACACCAATGGCAAAAAAGATAATGACTGCTTTTTGCCCAGGCCCTATCACGATTATTTTACCGAAAAGCGATATCGTACCAAAAGCAGTAACTGGTGGTCTTGATACTATAGCAGTACGTATGCCAGATAATGATATAGCCAGAGCTTTGATTAAATATGCTGATACACCAATAGCAGCACCAAGTGCCAATATTTCAGGTAGACCAAGTCCAACAACAGCACAAGCTGTTTATAAGGATTTGCAAAGTAGAATAGATATGGTTTTAGATGGGGGAGCTTGCCAATTTGGTGTAGAGTCTACAATTGTAGATTGTACAGAAGATGTTCCTATCATTTTACGACCAGGAGCTATTACTAAAGAAATGTTAAAAGAAATTTTCCCTGTAGTAAAAATTGATAAAGCTATTGTGGGAGCTAATGTAGTACCAAAAGCTCCGGGCATGAAATATAAACATTATGCACCTAAAGTGGATATGATTTTAATTGAAGGTGATAACAAAAAGATGTCATCATCAATAGAAGAGATTTTGCATAAGTATGAAAATGAAGGAAAAAAAGTTGGCTTACTTGTAAGTGATGAAGTGGCTAATGAATTAAATCATCAAAATACTTTTTCCTATGGTAGTCAAGAGAATTTAGCGCAAATAGCTAGTGAAATATATGAAGGTTTGCGCTATTTTGATGATAAAGATGTGGATATAATTTTGGCGCAAGGTACAACAGATAAAGGCATAGGACTTGCTATTATGAATAGACTTCATAAGGCTAGTGGCTTTAATAGTATTTTTATTTAATCCTTTGATTAACTTTTGTATTATGATAAAATAATCATAGTATGAAATAATTGAGCTTTAGCTATTAAAGCTATAAGGAGGGAAAGACTGGATACAGTCGATTAAGATGAAATTAATTATTGGTAGTGACCACGGTGCTGTGGATTTAAAAGAAGAAGTAAAAAGAGTATTAAAAGAAGAATTTGCTGAAGTAGAAGTAGAAGATGTAGGAACTTTTGGCACAGAATCTGTAGATTATCCAGATGTCGCTGAAAAAGTTTGTACACCAGTAGCTAATGGCGAAGCTGATAGAGGTATTGTACTTTGCGGTACAGGTATTGGTATTTCTATTGCTGCAAACAAAATCAAAGGTATTAGAGCTGCTCTTTGCCATGAAACATATACAGCAAAAATGTCTCGTGAACATAATAATGCTAATGTTTTAGCAATGGGTGGACGTACAACTGGTTTTGAAATTGCAGATGAAATCGTGCGTACATGGATGAAAACTGAATTTGCTGGCGGTCGTCATGAACGTCGTGTAAATAAAATCATGGCTTTAGAAGCAAAATAATAAAATCAATCTCTAAAATTAATTATTATAAATAATTAATAACCCTTTAGGTGGAGGAATAATTATATGGATTTATTGAAAAATTTAGATGTTGTTGATACAGAAATACAAGAAGCCATCAACAAAGAACTTTCTCGTCAACGTGATAAATTGGAAATGATTGCTTCAGAAAATATTGTAAGTAAAGCTGTTATGCAAGCACAAGGTAGTGTACTTACAAATAAATATGCAGAAGGTTATCCAGGTAAGCGTTATTATGGCGGTTGTGAATATGTTGATGTTGTAGAACAATTAGCAATTGACCGTGCTAAAAAATTATTTGGTGCAGAATATGCAAATGTACAACCACATTCCGGAGCACAAGCAAATACAGCAGTATATTTTGCTTTGCTACAGCCAGGAGATACTATTTTAGGTATGAACCTTACAGA
>ENA-OQIH01000177-OQIH01000177.1-human-gut-metagenome-genome-assembly--contig:-NODE-177-length-59717-cov-25.129225_pt1 | contig 59717 bp, 59 predicted proteins | sample MGYA00242575_ERZ504740 | MGnify/ENA primary metagenome ERZ504740 (study PRJEB26092, sample SAMD00036192) | human gut metagenome | host: Homo sapiens | study: EMG produced TPA metagenomics assembly of...
AAACCCCTTTCCGGGATGGCCTTTTCTTTCTGCCGACTTTTTTTTTTGAGCTTTCATGCCCCATCTGAGTTTATGAGCCTTTTTTTTACGGCACGCATCAATAAGGAAGGAGGGATTGAGAAAAGTTTTGGACGACAAAAAATGTTGGGGACAGCGAAGTCGTCCGGCGTTATTTTTTTCGGAACAAAGGGCGAAGACCGGAACTCTTTCATATCCATCCACCGACATAAATTTGCCGTTCAAAAACAAAGGGTCTCAGATGGAGCTATGAAAAAGCACACAAGGGGAGGCAGAAAACAAGGAAAAGGGAAGAACGGAAATAAAAAAAGTAAAATCCAACCTTATTTACACTGATATATAATAGCTAAGTATTTCGCCGTATTGATACAAACCCAACTATAATCAAAATTAAACAGATGTCTAATTTATTGGTTATTAACCATATAATACGCCAAAATATTTATTTTGGAGAATATATAATATTAATTAAACAAAAAATGGCATCATTGAAAATAAAGTATCGACATTCCTCTATAGAAGGAAAAGCGGGAAGCTTGTTCTATCAAGTAATTCATAATCGTGTAGCAAGACAGATAAATTCAGGATACAAGATTTATCCTGATGAGTGGGATATTTTCAACTCCCAAATAATCATACCGGCAAAGACCGGAGAAAACCGACACCGGTATTTGGTTTCTTTAAAAAAATGTATAAAAGAAGATACCTCACGTCTAAAAGATATCATGATAAGATTTGAGAATCTTGGATACAAATATACGGCAGACGAAATCATTGAATATTATTCCGCTCCTCCTGTAAACGAATACTTTGTGTCTTTTTGTGAGAATCTCATTGAACAACTGAGACAAATAGGGAAAATGCGCACCACCGAAACTTATACCACTACGCTCAATAGCTTCAAGCGATTCATGCACTCCCGAAAGAGAGACAGGGACATCCTTTTCGACAACGTAGACTCCAATCTGATGATGGAATATGAACAATATCTAAAATCTCAGGACATTTGTCCAAACAGTACTTCTTATTACATGAGAAATCTCAGGGCCATGTATAACCGTGCCGTAGAGAAAGAATTGGTCATACAGCGATATCCGTTTAAACATGTATATACAGGCATAGATAAAACTATAAAACGGGCGGTTCCGGCCAAAATTATCCGGCAGATACGCGATATGGATTTAAGCCACGATTCCTCTTTGGAATATGCAAGAGACCTATTTATGTTCAGTTTTTATACTCGGGGAATGTCATTTATAGATATGGCTTATCTAAAGAAAAGTAATTTGCAAAACGGTTTTTTATCATATCGCAGAAAAAAGACCAACCAACAGCTACTAATCAAATGGGAAAAGCCCATGCAAAAAATCATAGATAAATACGACACCATGGGCTCTTCCTATCTGTTGCCGATCATTCTCGACGCAGAAGCGGACGAACGGAAGCAATACAAGAATGCAGCCCAGCTGGTGAATTCAAAACTAAAGAAATTGGGAGAACAAATCGGTCTTCCTATTCCGCTGACGAGTTACGTGGCGCGCCACGCCTGGGCTTCTATCGCCAGAAGTAAAAACATTCCGCTGGCTACCATCAGCGAGGCTATGGGACATGATTCGGAAAACACTACACGGATTTATCTTGCATCGTTAGACACCTCTTTGGTAGATAAAGCGAACAGCATCATCTTGAAGACACTGTAATTCTATAACAGTTTACGCCATAGATTTCAGCATACGTGCTCAACCGGATCGCTGTAATTCTATGGCAATTATTGTTTTTATTTATCTGACAAGAAACAAGTTGGGATTATATTGTACTGACTGAAGGTTTTCTTTCTGAGAGAAAAATTTATAGATGCAAAAGTACAAAAGATAGCACAAAAAACACTAAAATTCAGAAGAAAATATTGGTCATGGCATTAAAAAAATAAGAGATATGATTAGAAAAAGCTGATCATTTGTTGAGCGAATCAATCACAAAAATATCGCAAACATCTAATATGCAACAAAATAGCAATCACCACATTTCTCTCAGAAAGAGAAATACCGGAAACGGGAGAAATTACCTATACGAATGCCACAAGAATATAATGAACAAGTATATACCCTATACTTTCAGTTGTATGATAAGATGGATTCGGAAAGGGGAAAACTCGTGAAAGTACAAAATTCTTACTCGAAAAGGGTTGAATAAATGACGGTTTTCTCTGTAAGAGAAATATTTGAATATGCAAAAATACATAAATTATTGAACATAACAGCATAAAACAAAGAAAAACCTTAATAGCCACCTCGTTAAATGTCGTGGTTACATAACAAATGTTGAGTAAATTTAATTGAAATTACAGAGCATAATCCCTGTAAATCAATCACATATGTTAAATATTTATATCCTATATTTCTCTTACAGAGAAAAATAGCAATGTGGTAAGATAAAAGACGGCATGAATGGTTGATATTACAGCCAGAATAGACATAAATCATTATGATACAGACCAATACACAAATTGGGATGAACTATGGATATGTCTTGACCTGCTGTAACAACTAAAAAAACACACGATGAATGAGTACCCCCATAACCACCAAGGAGGATCTTATGAAAATCCGCTGGTTCGTCATGAGCGCTTATAAAAACGAGAAAAAGGCGGAAGAAACACTCAAAGGCAAGGATGGCCTGGAATATTTCATACCGAAACACTATGCCGTAAGAGTCTATCACGGAGTGAAATCCAAAAGGCTTGTACCGGTCATCCCGAATCTCGTGTTCGTGCATGCTTCCCGAAAACAGATCACGGATTTCAAGAAAAACCATAATTTCTTGCAATTCGTAACGTGGGAGAGAAGCACAGGATTGGAATATATCGTGGTGCCGGATGAGCAAATGGACAGCTTTATCAAGATTGCCTCGCAATATGAAGAAACTACAGTTTATTATAAACCGGAAGAGATTGACGTGCGGAAAGGTACCCGCGTATGTATTCACGGCGGCAAGCTCGATGGAGTAAAGGGCGTATTCATGCGGGTGAAAGGAAAACGTAACCGCCGGGTAGTCGTGATGCTTGAAGGGATTATGGGTATATCGGCAGAGGTTCATCCCGACTTGATTGAAGTCATTTCTTGATATTGAGAAGCTTGGAATCTCAATGATTTTGATTGTGAAAAGTTTTAAAGAATGACACAATAAGAAGATGATGAAATTCTTCCTTCTCGTAGCTTTACACAAATAAAAACAATATCTAACATATGTATTTTTGGATAGCTAATTGCTGCATGGCATCCCTGCTCTGTATTTTTTTTGCAGGTATCGTCATTCCCCAGATTCTGCTGATCGCTTTCCGCAAGCAGTTGTTCGACCTTCCCGATGAGCGGAAGATTCATCATAGTGCAGTACCCCGGTTGGGTGGTATCGCATTCAAGCCAGTAGTGTTTTTCACCATAGCCCTGTTGTTGGGAATCAATATGGTACTGGGACATTCGGAAATGTTGTCCGAAATCGGGAACAACGTGCGGCCTTTGGCTTTCGCCTTCTGCTCCATCATGGTACTGTATCTGGTCGGCATGGCCGATGACCTGATTGGTATCCGTTATCGTGCCAAGTTTGTCATCCAGATCCTGTGTGGCGTGATGCTTATCGCCGGTGGAATATATATCAATAACCTGCACGGCATCCTAGGTATCCATGCGATTCCGTTATGGCTGGGGTATCCTTTAACCATTCTGATCGTGGTCTTCATCATCAATGCCATCAACCTGATCGACGGCATCGACGGGTTGGCTTCCGGGTTGTGCAGTATCGCCTGCCTGTTTTATGGTCTGACTTTTTTCATGCTCCATCAGTATGTCTATGCCATGCTGGCGTTCGCCACATTGGGAGTGCTTGTTCCTTTCTTCTATTACAATGTTTTTGGGAACGCCGAGCACGGGCAGAAGATCTTCATGGGTGATACAGGCAGCCTGACCATCGGCATGATGCTCTGCTTCCTTAGTCTCAAGCTGGCCATGTGCGACCCGGACGATGATACTGGAAATATACATCCGATGGTGCTGGCCTTCTCGCCCCTGCTGGTTCCGTGCTGCGACGTGGTCCGGGTCTACCTGCATCGGGTACGCAACGGGAAGAACCCGTTCCTGCCGGACAAGAATCATATCCACCATAAGCTGCTTGCTCTCGGAATAAAGCAGCGCAATGCCATGATTGTCATTGTTTCTGTATCAACAATATTCATACTGCTCAATATTCTTCTGTCCCTTTATCTCAATGTGAACTGGATCGTGCTGGGCGATATCCTGATATGGACTCTCGCCAACATCAGGCTGACGAAATCTATCGGACAACTTCAATCGGAACAGAAAACCAACAAATAAAAATCAATAAAATATGAAAATCAGATACATTTTATTCTTATTGACCTTGGCTTTCCTGCTGGGATCATGTGCCACGCCAAAAGTCGCTTATTTCACGGACCTGAAACGGGGTACCGCAGAGCAAGTCTTGAACCCGCTGGAAATCCGGGTGCGTCCCGAAGACAAAATCTCAATACTGGTCAACAGCAAGGACCCCTTGTTGATGAACCTTTTCAATCTTCCGATCATATCCAGACAGATCGGTACGACATCGGGAACATCCAATAACCAGGGGATATCAGGATATACGATCAACAAGGATGGAGATATCGATTTTCCAGTGTTGGGGCATATCCATGTGGCGGGAATGACACGCGAGGAAATCGCCTCGTATATAAAAGAGGAACTAGTTTCGAAGAATCTCGTGAAAGACCCTGTCGTTACAGTTGAGTTCATGAACCTGACCGTTTCCGTGTTGGGTGAGGTTGCCACCCCCGGACGCTTCAATATCGATAAGGACAAGCTGACGCTTTTGGACGCTTTAAGCATGGCTGGAGACCTTACCGTCTACGGGAAACGGGAGAATGTGCTGGTACAACGGGAGGAAAACGGTAAAAAGACCTTGTATCAGGTCAACCTGAATTCGGGATACGACCTTTATGCCTCTCCCGTGTATTATTTACAGCAGAACGATATAGTTTATGTGGAACCTAACTCAATGAAAGCACGGCAGGCGACTGTCAACGGCAATAACGTCCGTTCAGCTTCTTTCTGGATGTCATTGGCCTCGTTGCTGACCACCATTACCGTGTTGATCGTGAAATAATATAGAATCAGATATGATGACCGTAAATCAAAAGAATATAAAACCGGGACAGCAGGATGATTTCCTGCGGATACAGGATCTGTTATACCTATGCCTCGCAAGATGGAAGTGGTTTGTCCTGTCTTTAGCGGTAACAATCGGTGTCGCTACCGCCTATCTATTACGCACCCCTACCGTATATACACGTACCGCTTCAGTATTGATTAAGGAGGATTCCAAAGGCAAGTCGGTCTCCTCGGATTTGGAATCCTTCTCGGAGTTCGGGTTGTTCCAGTCCAGCACCAATGTAAATAACGAACTCATCGCCTTCCGGTCTCCGGCTTTAATGACCGAGGTGGTTAAACGGTTGCGTTTGGATATGAATTACTTCGTTCCAGGGAAATTCCACCGTCAGGTGGCCTATGGACTGACATTACCAGTGGATGTAACGATAAATGACTTGCCTGAAAATGAATCAGCCGGTTTCACGCTGGAAGTGCAGCCGGACGGCACGTTATTCCTATCCGACTTTATACGTAACGGGACGGATCTTGACGAAAAGGATATAAAGGGAAACTTGCTCGACTCCATTCCCACACCATTGGGAAAAATCATTATCCATACAACACCCAATTACGTGAAAGGCAAGGCATATACATTATATGTAGGCAAATCCAATTTGTATAACGCTGTAAACTCCTGCTCATCCAATCTGTCCGTTTCATTGAATAACGAGAAAGCGTCGGTTATAGACTTGTCATTCAAGGATAACTCCACACAGCGAGCGGAAGATATATTGAGCATGTTGATTTCCGTTTATAACGAGAACTGGGTGAAGGACAAGAACCAGATCGCTGTCAGTACCTCAATGTTCATCAATGAGCGTCTGGGAGTAATCGAACAGGAGCTGGGGAACGTGGACGAGAATATTTCCTCCTACAAGTCAGAACACCTGTTACCCGACGTGCAGGCGGCATCAAGCATGTACATGGCCCAAAGCAGTGCGACCAACGCACAGATCCTGGCCTTGAACAACCAGCTTTACATGACCCGTTACATCCGGAACTATTTAGCCAACGATGCCAACCGTACCCAACTGCTTCCGGCCAATTCCGGTATAGAGAGTGCCAACATCGAATCGCAGATTGCCGAATACAACAAACAACTGTTACAGCGCAACAGCCTGGTTGCGAACAGCAGCACGGAAAATCCGCTGGTCGTAGATATGGATCAGGCTCTGGCATCCATGCGTGGGGCGATAATCCGGTCTATCGACAATCAGATAGTAACCTTGAATTCGCAGATAAAAAGTTTGCGACAGACGGAGCAACAGACGACATCACGTATAGCGGCCAACCCTACACAGGCCAAATACCTGCTTTCGGTGGAACGCCAGCAGAAAGTGAAAGAGGCTCTTTACCTGTTCCTACTGCAAAAACGCGAGGAGAACGAACTCTCGCAAGCATTTACGGCCTATAATACCCGCATTGTCACTCCACCGCACGGCAGTATGTTGCCGACATCCCCTGTACGCAAAAACATCTTTATGGTCGCATTTGCTCTGGGGCTGCTCATTCCGATAGTCATTATCTTCATGCGCGAGAATATGAATACCCGTGTACGGGGAAGGAAAGACCTGGAGAATGTGACCGTACCGTTCATCGGCGAGATTCCGCTGTTTACAAGAAAGAAGAAAAGAATATTCGGGAAAAAGCCGCAGGAAGTCAAGGCCGTTGTCGTCAAGGAGGGCAGCCGTGACATCATCAACGAGGCGTTCCGTGTATTGCGTACCAATCTGGAGTTTATGACCGGCAAGGACAAGACATCGAATGTCATCATCGTGACCTCATTCAATCCGGGCAGTGGCAAATCATTCCTGACCATGAACATCGCCGTGAGCTTTGCCATCAAAGGGAAGAAAGTGTTGGTAATCGACGGTGACCTGCGCCACGGATCTGCGTCATCCTATATCGACTCTCCAGCCAGGGGATTGAGCGACTATTTGGGAGGCCGTATCGATAACCTGAACGAAATCATCGTATCCGATCCGAAGCAAAAATTTATGGATATACTACCCGTGGGGACGATTCCTCCCAACCCAACGGAACTATTGTTCGATGAACGCCTGAAGCAGGTGATAGATACCGTAAGGGGGCAATACGACTATGTGCTGATCGACTGTCCGCCCATCGAATTAGTAGCCGACACGCAGATTATCGAGAAGCTGGCAGACCGTACCATTTTCGTAGTTCGTGCAGGATTGCTTGAACGGAGTATGCTTGCTGAACTGGAGAAAATCTACGGGGAGAAAAAATACAAGAACATGTCCCTGATCCTGAATGGAACCGAGGGAAGCGGTGACCGCTACGGATACCGTTACGGCTATCGCTATGGTTATCACTACGGTTACGGCTCGGGATACCATTATGGCTCCGATAAAACGGGGGGGGGGTAAATAACTGGCTTTCAATCAATTAACAAGTAATAATATTACAAATAAAAAAACTTGCATCATTGTGTGGCCTTTCAAAAAACGCATCTCGCTGAAAGAGAGCGGTATATTCGAGGATTTTACCGACTGTCACTCGCACATCCTGCCGGGTGTGGACGACGGTGTGCGGACTGTGGAAGAAGCGTTGGAAATACTGCGCCTGTATGAAGAGTTGGGCATAAAATCCATATGGCTTACACCGCATATCATGGAAGATATGCCCAACACTACAACGCACCTCCGGGAGCGTTACGCAGAACTTCAAGCCAGCTATAGCGGACGGATAAAACTACATCTTGCCTCCGAGAACATGCTCGACAACCTCTTCGAGGAACGGTTGGAAAAGAACGACCTGCTGCCCTTGGGTGAGAGCGGCGACCATCTACTGGTGGAAACCTCTTACTTCAGCCCTCCAATGGGATTGAACAACATACTGCTCCGCATCAAGGCCAAAGGTTACTATCCCATTCTCGCTCATCCAGAGCGATATGTTTATATGGGTGAATCAGATTATCGACAGCTAAAAGACATGGGGGTGAAGTTTCAGCTCAATCTTCCGTCAATAGCGGGTATGTATGGTGACCTGATTAAGAAAAAAGCCATGCTGTTATTAAATGAAAAGGTTATTACTCATATAGGGACAGACATTCACAATTACAATATATTTCAAAAGTTCATTTGTACAGACATTACAAGAAATGTACAAAAGCTAGTCAATTTTAATCTGATTATTGCCCACTCATTTTATTGAATATAGCTTCTCGGCATACGGATTATGGCAATAAGCCAAACGGATACAATACTTTGCAAAGTTTCTCCAAAGAAATACAAATGCCGTGTCTAATAATAGCAAAGAAGGCGTTTATGTGATTATTTGTAATATATATTGGACGATATCGCTGCTTTGACTTTATCAGGCAGAAAAATAGTAAGTCCTCAAATTAGAGTCCAAATGTTTATATTCACTGTGGATAAGAAACTAAGCTGTGAAGTTCTTGAAGTAAGTACTAAATTTAGGGTTCATAAGCATTAGCTATACCTTTGGGGTTGTTATAAAAATTCAAAAAGATTTACAGCAACAAAGATTTAGAAAGACTTTATTTTCAGTACTATACGAAATCGAAGCCTTCCGGAGAGTCGATTGAATCGTTTTGTAAAAGGAACAATTTTCCTTACATTTTTTTCAAATGGTGCAAAAATTCCGTTAACGAGTAATAAATAGCAAGAAATATGTTTGGAGATTTTCTCAGGAACTACAAAAGCTTAAATTATTCCGATTTACATTATAAGGATTCGGGCACTCCTATAGTCATTAAACGTTCTGCCCATATGTATCAATTTGGTATTTATGGCAATAACAATGTTATATTTCAACATTGTTTCTTTATAGGATCAATTATTTTCTTCTGTATAGAAGAATGCTCTGCTAAAAAATTTTGCACAGATGGTCAATTGTATGAATATACGCCACAATATGACTTTGATAAATCATCAACTTATGCCCACGCAGAATATTATTATCAGCTCAACCAAATGAAAGCAATACCAGCAAGCGTAGAATTGCGTAGTGTCTATGGTGATGATTTTACCTTAATTTGTATGGTAGGACATAAAGCTTTTGCAAACGCATTCCACCATTCTAAAATGGGAGGTCATTATTATCACTCTTTCTATATAGCAGGAATGGCGCCTGCTCAACATCATCTGCTTGCAATTGAAGAAGGATTTGTGATTCATTTTTCACGAGGAGATAACCTTGAGACACCACAAATTATCATAGAAGAATTTGAGCATGTAGAAGAACGTGCATACGAAAAATGGGACAGTTGTCTCATTCTCTTAAATTACAACAATGAAGATACAGTAAGCCGATTGAAAGCTCGTAATAGAGCATTGTTGGTATTCGCAGGGTTTGTCCGCTTTGGCAATTATGAACTGATGACAAATAATTGTGAACATTTTGTAAGGTGGTGTAAGACAGGAAAGGCTTGTAGCCGCCAGGTCACGAATTTCTTTATTGATGCCGCTTCTATTTTTGCAAGTATAATTTTCAAAAATCCTGCACCACTTATGACTCGTATTGCACAACGGAAATTATTTTTTGATTAAACTTATTATCACGATATTACAATGAAAACGTATAAGATTGCCGTAGCTGGAACGGGCTATGTCGGGATGAGTATTGCCACACTGCTGGCGCAACATCATCAAGTGACAGCCGTGGATGTTATTCCCGAGAAAATAAAACTGATTAATCAGCGAAAATCACCTATACAAGATGAATATATCGAAAAATATTTGGCGGAAAAGCCATTGAACTTGACAGCCACCCTTAACGGTGCGACAGCTTATCGGGATGCCGATTTTGTGGTTATTGCCGCACCTACCAACTACGATCCGGTAAAGAACTATTTCGACACCTCACATGTGGAAGAAGTCATCAAGTTGGTAAAGAGCGTTAATCCTAATGCCATTATGGTCATTAAGAGTACGATTCCGGTCGGTTATACCGAGAGTGTACGAAAGAAACTCGATACGGAAAATGTCATATTCTCGCCAGAATTCCTGCGAGAGAGCAAGGCTTTGTATGACAACCTCTATCCCAGTCGTATCATTGTGGGCAGACCTGTGGAAGATACCCGTTTGGACGAAGCGGCACATACTTTTGCAGCTCTGCTACAAGAAGGAGCAATCAAGGAAAACATCGATACGCTCTTCATGGGACTGACCGAGGCCGAGGCCGTGAAACTTTTTGCCAATACTTATCTGGCTTTGCGTGTAAGCTACTTCAACGAGTTAGATACCTACGCCGAAATGAAAGGATTGAATACACAAGCCATCATCAATGGTGTGAGCCTTGACCCTCGTATTGGCACACATTACAACAACCCTTCATTCGGTTACGGAGGCTACTGCTTACCCAAAGACACGAAACAGTTGCTTGCCAATTATGCGGATGTGCCTGAAAATCTGATACAAGCCATTGTGGAGAGCAACCGTACCCGTAAAGATTTCATTGCCGACAGGGTATTGAATAAAGCCGGATATTACGATTATTACAATCGTGGAGATTTCAATCCCAATGAAGAAAGAAAATGCGTAATCGGTGTCTATCGTCTGACCATGAAATCAAACAGCGATAACTTCCGCCAATCTTCCATTCAAGGTGTAATGAAACGCATTAAGGCAAAAGGTGCGGAGATTATTATTTATGAACCAACATTAGAGAATGGTAGTACCTTCTTTGGTAGCAAAATAGTAAATGATTTGACTATATTCAAGTCACAAAGTCAAGCCATTATAGCTAACCGCTACGATACCTGCCTGGACGATGTACAAAAGAAAGTATATACCCGTGATATATTCCGTTGCGACTAATACTATTCCAATAGCAGCACATTGATATATAGACACTACAACAATACATTTAAGTTTTCTGCCTATATCGTATACCGAAAATACGTCAAGAGAAATATTAAATAATAAATGAAAAATATATCTGAACTCAAAAACAAAGGATTGAAAAGTAGTGCATGGAATTTCTTAAATCTATTGACTAATCAATTAAGGAACTTCATTGTCACACTCATATTGGCTCGCTTGCTTACTCCTGCCGACTTCGGCCTTGTGAGCATGGCGATGGTACTGAATGCCATTTTAGATTTCTTTGTTGATTTCGGGTTCAGCAGCGCTATTATCCGAAAAGAAAAGATTACAGAAGTAGAAACCTCCACTGTGTTTTGGCTCAATATTGGTATTGGAGGTATCTGCACATTGCTAACGTTTTTATGCGCCCCTGTTTTTGCTTGGTTTTATGAGATGCCTCAGTTGGAGAACGTGGTACTCGTAACATCTTGGTCATTCTTCATAAGTTCTTTCGGAACTTTACAAACTGCATTGTTTCAACGAACATTGAATTTCCGTGCTCCGTTTAAAGCTCGACTAATTTCAAGTATAGCATCAGGCATTTTGGGAATAATCCTTGCTATATGTGGATTTGGTGTTTGGGCATTGGTATTTTCCAATCTTTTAGGATGGCTGCTTTATTCAATTTCCATTTGGATGATGTCCACATGGAGACCACAATTTGTTTTTAAGCTCAGGGATGTGAGTGAAATGGTTTCTTTCGGTTGGAAAATAACACTTTCAACTCTTATAAATAGAGTTTTCAAGCAGATGGATACGCTCATTATCGGTAAAATATACTCTGCTGCATCTCTAGGCCTTTTCAACCGCGCACAATCACTTAACCTTCTTGTTATTGACTACTCCTTTTCATCTATACGCAGCGTGATGCTACCTACTCTTAGCAAATTACAGAACGATGAAGAAGCCCTGAGATACAGTGTACTTAAGTTGCTTAATGTGATATCTTTCCTGACATTCCTCTTTTCCGGATTGGTGTATGTGTGTGCTGATGACCTGATTTTATTGCTTTATGGAAGCCAGTGGGAAGGAGCAATAGAGATATTCCGAATTCTAGGTCTATTTTCCATATCGTTGTGTCTGCCTGTTGTCTTTGACTCTGTGATGACTGTAGCAAATAGGATGAATATGTATCTATGGAGCAGTGTCTTGCGTAGCAGTATGCTTATCTTTGCCATCCCATTCGGTATTTACTATGGTTTAACGGCATACGTTTGGGCAATTTCAATTATTGGAATAATTAAACTCATACCTACATTATTTACCACAAGAAGTTGTATTGGATTACCTATTAGGTCTCAACTTACAGCTATTATGCGATATGTTCTACCTTTCTTAATTCCTCTTGTTATATGGCACTTCATTATGTTCCAAACAGAATACCATATAGTAAATATCCTAGTAAAAAGCCTCTTTTTCACGGTCATTTATATAATGCTCAATTTTATCATGCGCAATGAAGGATATGCAACCTGTAAAGGATTAATTATTCAAGTTATCAATAAAAAGTTTAAACGAAACGACAAGATATGATAAGGCTATTAAAACGTATTATCTACAAAATAAAGGAAACTAACTGGAAGTATAAATTGCAAGGTTCAGATGTGAGAATACAAGGAGAAATAATTACCCCCCTCAACAATCATATAACTATCAAAAAATCAACAATTTACGTAGACCACAATTCAACGATTATCCTGCACGAAGGGGTACGATTAGAGGGTATCGGGCTGTGGGTGACAAATGGCGGTAGGGTAGAAATTGGGGCACATAGCTTCCTTGAACGCAGCAGCAATGCCACGAAGCCAGAATATATCGTTAATAGTGGTGTGTTACGAGTGGCAGACCACACTAAGTTAGCTTGCCAGCGATTATGGATACGCTTCGGTAGCAGTATTGAGGTAGGGCAATACACCAACGTGAACCCTGGCAGTGAAATTCGCGCTGACGAGAAAGTCATCATCGGCAGTTACTGTCAACTTAGTTACAATCTACGTATCTGGGATACCAACACTCACTGTATTTACTCCCCTGAAAAACGCAATCGGCTGACACGTGACTATTTCCCGCGTTTTGGTTATGAATACGAGCGACCACGCACAGCCCCAGTGGTGATAGGCGATGGCACATGGATAGGCGAGCGAGCGTCAATACTAAAGGGCACAACACTTGACGAGAATGTGATAGTGGGTTACAACACCACTGTTGCAGGTAAGCATATTCCTCGCCAGAAAACTGTTGTGCAAGGAATAGAACTGAAAATCATTTAATTCCATAAAATTAATGGAAACAACTCCAAAAGTATCGATACTTATCCCATGCTACAATTCAGAGCGGTTCATTGCCGAAACCCTCGATAGTTGCATCGAACAGACGTACAACAACATCGAGATTATTGTAGTGGACGATGGATCGACCGACCACTCCCTTGCTATCGTTCGTGACTATAAGAGTAAAGACGGACGAGTAAAAGTCATCAGTCAGCCCAATGCAGGAGCTTGCAAAGCGAGAAACAGCGCACTCGAACATTCAACAGGAGAATACATAATGTTTCTCGATGCAGATAATGTGATTTCTACTAACAAAATAGAAATACAATTAATCAGGCTTATGGAAGCATCCGATAAAATGGCTGTTGCAACGTGCGTGTGGGATAGATTCTACAACGACATAAATGAGGCTACTTTCCCCAAACAAATGGTCTATAGGGATTATGACACTGGTTTTGATATGCTGCTTGACCTATGGAATTGTTCTGAGATGTATGAAACAGCATGCTATCTATTAAGCCGCACACTTGCTTTGAAAGCAGGGAAATGGAATGAAAGTTTGCGTAAAAATCAAGACGGAGAATATTTCTCGCGGGTGCTGATGTTTGCCACTAAAGTTCTCTTTTGCCCTGAAGCAAAATTGTACTATCGCACAGGAGAATATGACAGCGTGAGCAAGGGCAATTCCAAAGCAAAAATAGAGTCATACCTCAAAAGTTTGATGCTCTATAAAAAGAATGCTTTGGTGCATGAAAATTCCGAGCGAGTGAAAAATGCTTTAGCACATAATTTTAGTTTGTTCATGTATTTATATTATAATCAATATTCCGATTTGTGTCAAAAAGCCAAACATGAATTGTCAGATATGAATATGCATGTATTACCATCAGGCACAAAACGAGCTAAAATTATATCTCGTCTTATCGGTACAGAGAACTTTCTAAAGCTAAGGAAATTAATATTAAATAGGTAAATAGATACAGATATGGAACGTAAGTTGCACATTTTGTCAATTGGTGGATTTTCAGGATTAGGCGAAAGTAACACATGTCTACAACGTAACCGTATTTTACAAACATTTGGAGAAGTTGACCAAGTTGACACCACAGCTGTCCCATTCAATTTGTGGTATCGTAGTTGTAACAAATTATTCCAATGGGGATTACCTATATCATTACCAGACCTATGTGGAGCAAACAAACAGATAAAAGAAAAGATTCACAGAAATAAATATGACATTATCTGGATTGACAAAGGCATCATAATAAACGAAGACAGTTTCATTGCTATAAAAAAATATGCGCCTCAAGCCAAATTAATAGGGTATTCACCCGACTATATGTGTGCCAAACATAACCAAACAAAAGCGTTTCTTGCTTCTCTAAAATTCTATGATGTATATGTTACTACAAAATCTTACTCAGTTGATGAATTAAAGATACTTGGTTGCAAAGATGTGTATTTTGTTGGCAATTCTTATCAAGAAGGATTTCATAGGCCATATGTGCTCACAGCTGACGAACAGAAAAAATATGGTTGTGCTGTCGGTTTCATAGGTGCATGGGAAAAAGAACGCAGTGATTCTATCATTTATCTTGCAGAAAATGGGATTAAGGTGATAATCTGGGGAAGTAAAGAATGGGAAGATATTTGTACATGTCACGAAAACATAGAGTTTAGGGGTAAAGAATTACTTGATGAGACTTATTGTAAGGCCATCTGTGGTTGTAAAATTTCACTGTGTTTTTTGCGTAAAATAAACCTTGATTTACAAACCACCAGAAGCGTTGAAATTCCTGCGTGCGGAAGTTTCATGTTAGCAGAACGGACAAAAGAACATCTTGCCATGTTTGAAGAAGGAAAAGAAGCAGCTTATTTCTCCTCTGACAAAGAACTGTTAGAAAAATGTCGCTATTATTTGACACATGAAGAGGAGCGTAAACAAATAGCTGCAGCAGGGCATGAACGTTGTACAAATTCGGGATATTCCAATTACGACAGAATTAGGGCAATCATTGATTATGCACTTAACAAAAAATAATCCACTTATCACGATAATCATTCCGGTATATAATGCCGAAAAGTTAATTGCTGGATGCATCGAATCTATTATACAACAGAATGTTGAATATTGGAACTTAATATTAGTAAATGATGGTTCTTCTGATAAATCGGGGGAAATATGTCAAGAATATGCTCAACAAGACTGTCGCATCACTGTAATATACCAATCCAATGGTGGTCCCGGAAAAGCTCGTAACACAGGCATAAATGCTTGCAAAACACCGTGGTTTACATTCGTCGATGCCGATGATAAATTATTGCCTACTTATTTGGCAAATTTTCACGTAGAAAATTGTAAAAATGAAACTATACTAAGTTGTCAAGGCTTGAAACGCGTAGATCTTCAAGGGCACCAACTCGGGGAGGAATATAGTTTTAACGACTCAGTTTATGCCGATGAAAATTTTTTAGAAAAGGCTTTCTGTAAAGAAGGTTTATACAGTTATGGACAATCTGTCGGAAAGCTATACAACAAATCAGTCTGTGACAAACATAACATTAGATTAAATACAGATATTAGGTGGAGCGAAGATCATTTATTCTATTTACAATATTTACTATGGGTAAAAGAAATACACACCCATGCGGGTTGTCTATACCTATATCAGTTTGCTCTTGGACAAAATACGCTCACACACAGACACCTTCCTTACACCGAAGCGTTAAATATATTTAAATACTTGTATCCGGCGGCAAATGCAGTAGTGCAAAAATTTGGGCTAGAAAATTCTCCAGTCATATCGCAAATAAACTACCATTCAGTGACTGCCTGTTTCTCAAATATATTGCAAAATTTATATAGAGAAGAAACTAATAGATACATACGTATATCGGTACTTGAAAAGCTACGTTCCGACATGAAGCTATTACAAAAAAAATATAAACCCAATGGGATCTCAGGTAAACTACTGAAGCCAATGTTACTATATTCTCCTTTATCTTTATTAGATATTGTACTTTCAAAAATCATCTGTAAAAAATGAGAATTTTGTATATTTATCGCGAAAAAGAAAAAAATGAACATAGCATCGAAGCTGTCTTTGATACAGTTGCTGAAACATTGAAAGATTTCGGTCACTATGTCCATAAATGGTATAAGCCCGTATCTTGGCGACAGACATTTCGAGAAATATGGCAACTCCGCAAGGAAGGATATGACATTTACCATATCACAGGTGATATAAATTATCTATGGCTGTTCTTCCCATGGAAAAAAACAACTATGACCTGCCATGACATAGGTATGTATAAAAATAACCCTAAATCAATTATTCGTATATTATATGTTTTTATAAGTTTTATTTCTTCTGCTATCTTCCTCAAAAAAATAACCGCAGTCAGCGAACTCACCAAAAGTGATTTAACAAATATCCTTCATATCAATCCACAAAATATATGTGTAATACCCAATCCTCTATCTCTACCTGTAAAAAAGTGTCCTAAGCCATTTAATAAAGATTGCCCTGTTATTCTTCAAATCGGAAGTGGTTGGCACAAAAACTTGCAGGGTCTTATAGAGAGTGCACAAGGAATAAAATGTCACCTCGATATCATAGGGCAACCTGAAGAAGCTGACATTACACGCATGAATGATTATAGAATAAGTTATACAATTTCACATCACATTCCGGCAGAAGAGGTCGTGCAAAAGTATGAAAAATGTGATATTTTGTATTTTGTTTCACGCTCTGAAGGTTTTGGTATGCCAATTATTGAAGCACAAACTGTAGGACGTGTGGTTCTAACAAACAAAACAGAACCGACTAAAAGTGTTGCCGGCGGAGCTGCTTTGTTATTTGGCTCAGAAGACTATCAAGCTATACACAAGGGAATCTTACAAATAATCAATGATGATGCTTTACGTGAAAAAATGATTGAGGATGGATATAAAAATTCAGCGAATTACCAGCCTATCAAAATAGGCAAACTGTATGAACAATTTTATAAACATATTTTTAATCTTGACTAATGGTAATATCTGAAAAAAGAATAAATATGGGAATGAATATCATATTATCAATTATGATATCCATTATTTATTTACTTATGCATAGCACAGGATATTATGATTTTAGCCTACGTTTTATGGTTGCCATCGGTTTAATACCTGTTGCTAGTGTTGCCATTTTACTGTTACAAACGGCAGAAATCCGCATTGCTGTTATCACATTGGTCTTATATCAGACATGGAATATGTTTTTAGAACCATACACATGGGACTTACCTGTAAAATCAATTTATCGTATATTTAGTAGTGACGATTTTCCAATGATGGCATTATGCAGTACATTATCAATCTGGATGTTATATTTTGGCTTTCTATATGGAATGCACAAGATAAAATCAAAATCTTTATTTACTGAAAATTATCTAAATATCAGGCAGATAGAAAAATTGCTCGTATATATGATTATTGGTGGCTTGGTCTTACAACTAACGCAAATGATTATTTCCGCATTGAGAATACCTTTCGGTTTTTTAGGACTTATTGAAACCATGTTACCATCCACAGTCGGTGCTGTTGCAGTACTCTACTGGTTGAGAGGGGGACGAAAAATTATATATTTAATTCTGACAATAGTCTATGTGGCTTATTACTTCGTATATTATGTTGGGGGAACTTTGTTCATATATTCGATTTTTTTAATAGCTGCACCCACTGTAATATATATCGTGGAGAGGAAAAAAATACCATATATGACTGTTTTTACAGTAGCGATATTATTACTACCGATTTATCTTTCTCGGCATACATATCGAAATGAGGGACTATATTCCAGTGGTACCGAACGTCTACTCATAGGTTGGAAAATCTTAGAAACAGAATATGCAAATGCCAATATATTACATTGGCAAGAACTTATTGATAAAGACCATCAGAACTATAATGTTGACAACCGCACTGAAGGAGTCACTTACTTGGCTACTATCATTAACCGCATAAACAATGGTACGTCTCAGTATGCGTATGGGGAAACTATTGCTTGGTTACCGACAATGTTTATCCCTCGTTTTTTAATTCCATTCCGACCAAGTCAAAATATGGGGGATAAATGGGCTATATATTACGGGGTGAAAGATGCTTCATGGAGAGCCAGTATTAATTTCCCGATGCTTTGTGAATTTTATGCCAACTTTGGATATTTAGGAATGATAATCTTGTCATTTTTCAATGGTATTTTTATTATATGGATGATGGGCAAATTCAATAACGGAATAGGGGATACCAATCTTATGTTACTCATTTTTGTAGTCACTAAAATTATCGTGATAGAGGCAAATGTTACTTTAGCATACGGTGCTATCCTGCAAGTTATTACAATTTGTTGGTTGATAAAAAGATTTATTCCCAAGACAGTTTAAAACTATATATAATGAATATATCCACAAAACAAAGTAATAAGATTAAAATCCTGTCATTCTGCTCGATTATATTCGTCGTATGGATGCACGCCTATTACTTAGAAAGCGAAAGATGGCCTATCATATATTTTGCACAAAAGTTTGTGGCATTGTTTGCCGACTTTGCCGTGCCGTTGTTTTTCATCATATCTGGCTTCTTGTTCTTTACTAACTTTAATAAAGTTGGTGGTACGGCAAATTTCTTCATTTCTAAAATCAAGAAAAGGATGCGCACACTTATCTTGCCATACGTAATATGGTGTACATTGTTTATCGCAGAAATATTCATTATTGGATCATTTATTGATTTAAACACAGACTATTTTGCATATTGCAGACAGGGAAGTTGGTGGAATTTTCTATTGTATGTCTATTTTAAACCTGCAGCATTTCACCTTTGGTTTGTCAGGGATTTGTTTATGGTCATCCTGTGCAGCCCTATTATATATTTGTTTATAAGGTATTTGCCTATATATGTACAAGTCATTGGACTACTGCTACTGGGTATGTTCCAATTTGTTCCAATGGTGTCATGGGGACTCTTTTGGTTCACGATAGGAGCGATGTTTTCTATAAACCAAAGAGAAATTTTTTATTTTATAAAGCCTAAATTGGCGATTTTGTGCCTGATAGCGTTTTGTGTGGTTGTTGCCAGCTTTGTCATATTTGACATATCACTTGCAAGCAATCAATATTATGCAGCACCAGTTATCTTGTTGGGGGTTATAGGGATATGGAAAGGAAGCGACTGTGTGTGTACATTCACATCTATCAAATCCATATCGCACTACACATTCTTTATTTATTGCTCACATATTCCCTTGCTGAATATCGTAAAAACAATAATATATCCACGATTTTTAGAATCATCTATTGGCTGTACATTAGGCTTTTTTTTGTCGCCCATGATTACAATCTCAATATGCCTAATGGTAGGAAAGCTATTACTGTCGATAGCTCCCTCGAGTTATCGTATTCTATCTGGAGGTAGGTAATATGATTCGCAAGCCCGAATTTGACATTATGAAAGGGATATTGATAGTACTGGTAGTTATAGGCCACACCTCAATACGCCTCCCATACATTGACCTGTTTTGGTTCCACATGCCTACATTCTTTATGATTACAGGATATTTATCCCAAAGATGGGTATCATTCAACGACACTGCATATCTGCGCCACAAGGCTTTTCAATTGCTTGTTCCGTACCTCAGCTACAGCATTGTATTATTCCTATTCATTGGATACTCCCCTTTATGGAAATATATGCTCAAAGTATTCCTTGGCGGAACATTAAATATAACACCTTTTAGTTACCCTTTTTGGTATGTAAATACTCTTCTCGTGGCATTGGTTGCATTCGGGCTGATTAAACAGTTAACGCAAAGCCTCCAATTGCTGCTAATAGCCTCACTATACCTCATTGTTCACCTGATGACCTATTGGGATTTTCACCCACCAGTTCCATGGGGTATTAACAATGCAATGGGGGCATTAGTCTTCATCTACATTGGTGATAAATTCAAGGTTTATAAAACACAGAAATGGCACTACTCTCTCCTGTGTGTGCCTGTTTTATTTACATTTATTAACAAATTGGGGGGGGTAAATTATAGAATTAATATGGCAAGCATAGAATATAACCATCTAATACTTGACCTCTTGGTGCCATGTATATTTGCATTTGCCATATATTTATTATGTATGTACTTAAAAAAGTGGAAGTATATTACCTACTTCTTTTCAGTATTAGGGCATAGTAGTTTGACAATATACTTTACCCATGCGGCCTTGTTGTATGTGTTAGCTCCTCTCATAGGGCAGCCCATTGCTGTCGCATGCTGCTTAATTGCAGGAGCGTTGTTTCAGCATATATTCACAAGGTTCAATATTACAAGAACATTGTTTCTAGGGAATATGAAATAAATAAAAACTATATACAGGTTTGATATGAAATTAATTATAAATGCCGATGACTGTGGTAAGAACAAAGAAGTGAATGCTGCCATTAGTCACTTTATCGAAACTGGAAAAATTACCAGCACTACAGTCATGGCTAATATGGATGACTTGGAGGGAGCCTCCCGACTTTTTGACGAATATCAGGATAGTATTTCTTTCGGGATACACCTCAATCTGACCGAAGGACATCCTTTGCGATATAGTCAGGAGTTACTTGACAGAGGTTACTATAAGGAAACGGCTAATGTTGCTGGAGAAAAAGGTAATATTTACCTAAATATTAATCAATTACGAAACAAAATAATTAGCACAAGTATACAGAAAGAATTGGAAAAAGAACTTTGCGCCCAGATAGAAAAGGTCTTAGATTATGGAATACGGATTTCACATATTGATAGCCATCATCACATACACACCAGTTTGCTGATGCTACGAATGATGCCAAAATTAGCGAAACGATACGGCATACATAAAATGAGGCGTATGAGAAATTATGTACCCTCTGCTTCATGGACAAATATGGCTCTACGCGACCTGTGGAAACAGTTAATAAAGTTACAGAATCACCGAATAGTTATGACTGACTATTTCGGAATTTATGAAGAATGGTATGACAACGGCAAACAAATTCTTCATGAAAATACTGTACTAGAACTTATGTGCCACCCAGGAGGGGCTTATTCTGAAGAGGAGTGTAAACTGCTAGAAACTGATTTCACTCAATTGGCGAATGTAGAACTAGTTAATTATAATATGATTGGATAATGGACGTAACATATAAGTTTTTAACTGCGGAGGAATTTCACTCACCGGAATATGTAAAATTACAGAACAAGATACATGGCAAAAATGGGCATGCATCCCGATTGAAACGTATGGAGCACTATGCAGCCATGGGAGATCTCCGTGTGATAGTGGCAATCATTGATGGGAAAATGGTGGGACAAGCTTCTGCATATAGAGTCAAGGCTATCATTGAGGGAAAAGAACAACCATTCTATTGGGGTTGCGATACTTTCTTGTTGCCCGAATCGAGGGGGTATGGTATGGGAAAACACTTGCAAAACGAACTCCATAAGGTGTGCCCCAATTTTTCATCTGCATGGTATTCTCCGATTAATGGGATTATCAAAAGAAAATGCGGAGGATCAGATTTGATAGATTTGAAATTTACCTATTACCCTGTATCCAATTTTTGTGGGCTTATGTGGCAACTAGCGAGTACCAAATTGTTTAAGAAACAGTTAACTACCAACGCACATATCCCGTTCTTGTATTACAATCTGAATAAGTTATTCCACAAAAACAAGTTAAAGAAGTATGAAGTGGTAGAAATCCACTATTCCGATTTGGATGAGGAAATAGCTGAGTTTATGGAAAACTCTTTGAAAGGTTATGATTTCCACATTAAGAGGAATCTGGACTTTCTAAAATGGACCTATGGGTGGAAGAAAGGGCGATATCACATGTTAGCAATTAAACGTGATGGAAGAATCAATGCTGTTGTTGCCTTCTCCAATGTTCACAACGCCACACATGTAATAGCTCGTTTCAAAGGGGTGTCGATATTAGACCTTGTTATCAGCCCAGACTCGCAATTGACAACCAAAGACGTACTCCTATATGTAATCCAGTACCACAAGGAACGAAAGGAAAAAATAGAGGGTGTAATTACTTTTGAACAAATGAATTACTTCCCGAAATTTATTTACCCTATACCATCTGTGCCCCTATTATCAACATACGGAAAGAAACTACAAAAAGGGTATATTTCATTCATAGATCAGGATATGGACCAATTATAAGCATTGAAATAAACAAGTCTCATTAATATGAAACTAGTGTTTTACTCGCTGATATTGAACAACCATCAAGCGAATGTGGCTGATGAGTTGTGGGAACTGACTAGGCATAGTTACTGCTTTGTGGAGCTTGCCAACTTACAAGCCGAGCATCGGAAAGGAGACTCACACGACTATAGCGACCGGCCTTACTTATTACGGGCTTGGCAGTCGGAAGAGGCTTATTCTCAGGCTATGGAACTGGTCCATACGGCCGAATGCTGTGTCTTTTCGGGAATACAAGCTTTGACTTTCCAAAAAGAAAGGATGAGATTAGGATTACTGTCGTTCGACATGAGCGAGCGATGGTTGAAAAGAGGTATTTTGAACTTGTTCTCACCAGCCATCTTAAAAATGTTCCTCTCCTATCATTTCGGAGGTTGGAGCAAGAAACCATTGTACAAACTTTGCTGCAGTGCATTTGCATCAGAAGACCAACATAAATTGTTCACCTATCGTGGACGCTGTTACAAATGGGGGTATTTCACCCGAGTGGAAAAAATTGATGTTGAAACATTTCCGGATGTTTCCACATCAAATATCACACCACTTATGTGGTGTTCAAGATATTTGATGTTGAAACATCCGGAACTACCGATATTAATGGCTCGTCAACTCAAAAACAAAGGATATCGTTTCATGCTTGACATGTACGGGAGCGGAGAATATGAAATTCAGACACGACAACTTGCCAAAGAGTTGGATGTGGAAGATGTCATCTGTTTCATGGGTGTTAAACCCAATAACGAACTGCTGAACGACATGCGAAGACACAGTATATTCCTATTCACAAGTGACAAAAACGAAGGCTGGGGTGCTGTGGCCAACGAAAGCATGACCAACGGGTGCGTGTTAGTAGCAAGTGATGGCATAGGTAGTTCCCCGTACTTGGTCAAAGACAAGCAAACGGGGCTGTTGTTCACCAGTCCCCAGACATCAAGTAGTTTCGGTCATCCCGATATTGCAGCGTTGGATTCTTTGTGTGACAAAGTGGAGTTCCTACTCGATAATCCCTGTGAGTGCAAAAAAATTCGACAACATTCCATGGCTCTGATGCAGGAACTATGGAATCCCCGTATTGCTGCCGAAAGGCTGTTGACTCTTATTGACCATCTGCAAAAAGGGAAAGACACTCCTTTTGTTGAAGGTCCTTGCTCAAAAGCATAAATATAAATTTACTATATATGAAGGTTTTGCAAACCATCGCTGGGTTTGGTGCTTTGTATGGCGGAATTGCCACTTGCACGTACGACTTGATTAGGGCGATGTACAATATTGGGTTTCCTCTTGACTTACTGACTTTAGAAGTAAGAAATCCTATGGATAAATTGATGGGCAAAGGCGAAGATTGGATCAAAGCCTTGCCGAATGATGCAATTACTCCCTATGAATATTCTAAGAGTATTGCTCTATATCTCAAGAATAAAGAATATGACTTATATCATACAAATGGGCTATGGATGTATTGTAACCATGCTACCTGTTCGATAGCAAGACGCAAGCATAAACCTTATATTATCACACCGCATGGAATGCTTTACCCCGATGCACTTCTCCGTTCTTATTGGAAAAAATGGCCGCTAATACAGCTTTGTTTTCGTAAAGATATTAATCATGCCGATTGCTTGCATGTCACTTGTAAGCCTGAAATGGAACATGTGCGCCAATTTGGATACCGTAATGCTATCGCAATTATCCCCAACCCGGCCAATCTGCCGGGTTATCTAAATGAGATTGCAGCTAAAAAGCCGTCCTTTCTGGGGTGTAACCGATTGAGGAAGTTTGGCTTCCTCGGTCGGTTACACCCCATAAAGAAGGTTGAAAACCTTCTTTATGGGGTAGCAAAGCTACCTCATTCACGAGATTGCGAATTAATCATAATGGGTAAGGGAGATAATATTTATGAACAATTTCTGCGCAATGAGACGAAAAGACTCGGATTAGAGAATTGCGTTAAATTTTGTGGTTTTGTCAACGGTAGAGATAAATATGAGCAATTGGCTCAGTTATCATGTCTTTTCGTGCCGAGTGACTTCGAGAATTTCGGCATGATTGTAACCGAGGCATTATCAGTAGGCACTCCTGTAATGGCAAGCCTTGGTACTCCGTGGGAAGAATTGAACACTATAGGCTGTGGATGGTGGATTGACCGTACTCCCGAAAACATCGCCCAAGTAATGCAACAAGTGATAGAAATGCCTATCCTGGAACTGCTCGCTATGGGCGAAAAGGGACAGCAGCTTGTGCAAAAAAAATATTCTGCACCTATGGTAGCAAAGCAGATGCAGCAACTGTATAAATGGCTATTAGGTGAATGTTCTAAACCCGATTTCATATATGAGTAAAGTCGATTTGTCTAAATATAATAATTCATGGTTTAGTATAGGTGCCGGAAAAATGAAAGTGATTATCTGGTATTTAGTGAATATATGTTTTTTGAATTGCAGTTGGAATCCTTCTTCAGGTTTTAGAATATGGTTGCTACGTTTTTTTGGTGCCCAAATAGGCCAAGGAGTTGTAATAAAACCTTCAGTCAATATCAAATATCCTTGGAATCTGTCAATAGGAGATTATACTTGGATTGGTGAAAATGTATGGATAGATAATCTATCACAAGTTACCATCGGCTCAAATGTCTGTATTAGTCAAGGAGCAATGTTATTGTGTGGAAATCATAATTACAAACGTCCGACATTTGACCTCATAGTAAAACCGATTACAATAGAAGATGGTGCATGGGTCGGTGCTCAATCCACCGTCTGTCCCGGAGTGACGATGCATTCGCACAGTGTTCTCGCTGTTGGTTCCATAGCCTCTAAAGACTTAATGCCATATTCGATATATCGTGGGAATCCTGCGGTAAAAGTCGCAGAACGGGTAATGTTTGAATCGTAATCAAACTCTTTACCCAAAATCAATTTAATTAAATCTGATGAAAATATCAATAATCACCGCTACATGGAATAGCGGTGCAACTTTGCGTTACACAATGCGGAGCGTGTTGTCGCAATCCTATCCCAATATAGAGCATATTATCGTGGATGGCGGTTCAACAGATAGCACAATGGAAATCGTACATGAATTAGAACCTGAATATCAAGGCAAATTACGTTATATCAGCGGAAAAGACAAAGGAATATACGATGCCATGAATAAAGGTATCGCAATGGCGACAGGCGATATTGTAGGAATACTTAATAGTGATGATTTTTATACCAGCGATATTGTGCTTTCAACAGTGGCATCCGCATTTGAAGACGGTAACATAGATGCTGTTTACGGCGATATACATTATGTACAAGACTATGACTTGCAAAAATGTACCCGTTATTACTCTTCAAAACTTTTTCATCGCCGTTGGATGCGTCTCGGCTTTATGCCCGCCCATCCGAGTTTTTATTGCCACAAAGAAATATATGAAAGATACGGCGGATTCAATTTGTCATATAAAATTGCCGCTGATTTTGAATGTCTGTTGCGATTCATATTCGTCCATAAAATACGGCTCCGATACATCCCAATGGATTTTGTAACAATGCGTACAGGAGGAGCATCGACCAGCGGATTGTCCAGCCATAAACAAATTTTACGAGATCACCAACGGGCATTCAAGGATAATGGAGTTTACAGTAATGTTTTGCTTGAATCGTTGAGATACATTTACAAAATATATGAGATCTTCGAAACTAAAGTTTCACGAAAATAATACATCACAAATTTGATATTTATATGAAGACAGCTTTAATTACCGGTACCACCGGACAGGACGGTTCATATCTTGCTGAATTGCTTTTAGAAAAAGGATATGACGTGCATGGTACTATACGTCGTTCATCGGTAGACTTCCGTGAGCGTATCGCACATTTGGAAGGGCATCCTAACTTCCATCTCCACTATGCCGACCTGGGCGACTCGATGAGCATCTTACAAGTGGTGAAAAAAGTAAAGCCAAACGAAATATACAACCTCGCCGCACAAAGCCATGTACAAGTTTCATTCGATTCACCAGAATTTACGGCTGATGTCGATGCAACTGGCGTGTTACGCATTCTGGAAGCCGTGCGCCAGTGCGACCTTGTTGATACCTGCCGTATTTATCAGGCTTCTACGTCGGAGTTATACGGGAAAGTCGAGGAAGTACCACAGAACGAGAATACCCCATTCCATCCTTACTCTCCCTATGCCGTGGCAAAACAGTATGGATTCTGGATTACCAAGGAATACCGCGAAGCGTACAATATGTTCTGCTGTTCAGGTATTCTGTTCAATCATGAGTCGGAACGCCGCGGAGAAACGTTCGTTACCCGTAAGATAACCTTAGCCGCTGCACGTATCGCTCAAGGCAAACAAGACAAGTTGTTGCTCGGTAACTTGTCATCGCTCCGTGACTGGGGCTATGCCAAGGATTATGTGGAGTGCATGTGGCTGATTCTCCAAAATGATAAACCAGAAGATTTTGTCATTGCTACCGGCGAGCAGCATTCGGTACGTGAGTTCTGCCAATTGGCTTTCCGTTATGCCGGAATCGAACTGTGTTTTGAGGGTGAAGGTGAAAACGAAAAAGGCATCGACAGCAAGACCGGTAAAGTACTTGTTGAGGTTTCTCCTGACTTCTACCGCCCAACCGATGTGGTAAATCTTTGGGGAGACCCGTCGAAAGCGAAACGTGAACTAGGTTGGAATCCGCAAAAGACATCGTTTGAGCAACTTGTAAAAATCATGGTGGATGCCGATATGGCAAAAGTGGCCGTTGAGCGTGCATCGCAACAGGTAAGAACCAACCTTGCCGAATATCTCGAAAAAGGAATCGTAAAATAATCGAGAAAACAATGGAGAAGAACGCAAAAATCTATGTGGCAGGACACCGTGGAATGGTAGGTTCTGCCATTGTACGAGAACTGCAACGCCAGGGATATACGAATATCATCACACGCACGCACAAAGAATTGGACTTGACTCGCCAGGAAGCCGTGGAACGCTTCTTCGCCGAAGAAAAGCCCGAATATGTATTCCTCGCCGCAGCAAAGGTGGGCGGTATCATCGCCAACCAATCGGCATTGGCGGACTTCATGTACGAGAACATGATATTGGAGATGAATGTCATCCACTCGGCATGGCGCAATGGTTGCAGGAAGCTGGAGTTTCTCGGTTCATCGTGCATATACCCGCGTATGGCACCCCAGCCGATGCCTGAAAGCTGCCTGCTAACCTCCGAACTGGAAAAGACCAACGAGGCATACGCATTGGCAAAAATCTCTGGATTAAAATACTGCGAGTTTCTCAACCGCCAGTACGGCACGGACTATATCAGCGTGATGCCCACCAATCTCTATGGGCCGAATGACAACTACCACCCCGAGCACAGCCACGTGTTACCGGCGCTTATCCGCCGCTTTCATGAGGCGAAGGAAGCGGGCTTGAAAGAGGTGACCTGCTGGGGTGACGGTAGCCCGTTGCGAGAGTTTCTCTATGTGGATGATTTGGCCAATCTCTGCGTGTTCTTGATGAACAACTATTCGGGGTACGAGACAGTAAACGCCGGAACAGGAAAGGAACTGACCATAAAGGCACTGACGGAGCTTGTCGCCAAGGTTGTGGACTATAAAGGTGAAATCAAATGGGACACAAGCCGTCCCAACGGCACGCCGCGCAAACTGCTTGATGTATCGAAAGCCGAAGCCTTTGGGTGGAGATATAAGACCGAGTTGGAGGACGGAATACGGTTAGCATACGAGGATTTTTTGAATAATCCAATGCGGGCAGAGAGATAAAAAATAACATAAAGTGGTGACTATAGCGGTAGGGAATACACCTCTTCCCATTCCGAACAGAGAAGTGAAGACTATTTGCGCCGATGGTACTACATTTAGTGGAAGAGTAGGTAATCGCCAAAGAGAGATAATTCTTTTTTATTAATAGTAAAGTATCTGAAATATGAAAAATATTTTTAGTAATTAGGGCAGCCTCTCACGTTGGAGGACGAGGCTGTCAGAATGGATGGTAGCAATACTTCTTACCCTTGCTACTGTATAGATGTCTTATGATGTCTATTAGTCCTATGTCGCATAGGATGAAACAGAGCGGTTCGCTGCACAGTTGAATGTATATGGATTATACGATAACTTAAAAAGCAAGCGAGAACAGGATGAGCTACTTGAAGTTTGGAAAATCTAATCTTCCAGTGGGTTTGAAGGATCCCACCCAAAAAATCCTTCATTTTTCATTTACAGATATAGCTTTCAAAGATCTATATGCAAATCATACTGTTATCCGGCGGCTCGGGCAAACGCCTGTGGCCGCTTTCCAATAATACACGGTCAAAGCAATTCATTAAACTGCTGACTGCGCCCGATGGCTCGAAAGAGTCGATGGTGCAACGGGTGGTACGGCAATTACGGGAAACCGGCATCTGTGATTCGATTACCGTGGCAACAAGCCAGTTGCAGCGGGATGTCATCATCAAGCAGCTTGGAGAAGAGATTCCTGTAGTTACGGAACCGGAGCGTCGCGATACATTCCCAGCTATCGCTCTCGCAAGCTCGTATTTGGCCTACGAACGAAAATGTTCCACCGATGAGATTGTAATCATCATGCCTTGCGACCCTTATACTGAAGCTGGTTATTTTGATACGATTCGCAGGATAGCGGATGCAGTGAAAAACAATGTAGCCGAACTGGTATTGATGGGAGTTAAACCCACATATCCGTCAGCAAAATACGGATATGTAGTGCCAGCCAATGATGTACAAAACAAAGGAACATTTCAAGTATCACGCTTTACGGAAAAACCAGATATGATGACTGCTGAGAAACTTATTTCGGAGGGTGCTTTTTGGAACGGAGGCGTATTCGCTTTCAGGTTGGGATATATGACGGATATCGTAGCCCGGTACATTGAAGCCGACACATTTGCGGAGATCCGTTCCCGTTACGGGGAGTTTCCCAAGATCAGCTTCGACTACGAGGTCGCCGAAAAGGCACAGTCGGTCGCCGTCGCCCCTTTTGCCGGTGAGTGGAAAGACCTCGGTACGTGGAACACGCTGACTGATGAACTGTCGGAACATACTGTCGGCAATGTCGTTATGGACGATGAATCCGAGAATACACACGTCATCAACGAGCTCGAACTGCCGATCATGTGCATCGGCGCCCGAAATTTAGTTATCGCGGCATCGAACGACGGAATCCTGATTTCGGACAAGAGCAAGAGCGAAAACATCAAGACCTACGCCGATTGTCTGCAACGCCGATCGATGTTCGAGGAGCGCCGCTGGGGCGAATACAAAGTTGTCAATACCGCCGAGTTCCCCGATGGCTGCAAATCCCTTACCAAGCAGCTGAAAATCAACGCAGGCAAGAGTATCAGCTATCAGATGCACCGTCATCGCGACGAGGTATGGACTTTCATCGACGGCGAGGGAGAACTGCTCCTCGACGGTGTCCGATCGGTTGTTGGCCGAGGCGATACGGTTATGATCAGGAAAGGTGCCAAACATGCGGTCAAGGCTATCTCCGATTTGACCTTCATTGAGGTGCAGTCCGGCGATCTACTTGTCGAAGAGGATATCGAACGGTTTAACTATAAATGGTAAAATCATTTATTAAAACAATACAGATTATCTGGAATTCCAATTTGCTTTTTGGAACTTATAAATTTCAAAATATTTTAATTGGACAAAATTTCTATGTAATATGGTACTCTATCTTTTCATATTTAGAATATTAGATTTACTAAATACCATATTGGTGATGTGCCGTTGTTCCGTGTTATGTCTTATTACATGTTTTTTCAATTATACGGCACTTTATCTATTGCCTCTTGCCATAATAGTAGATTGGGGAATTTTTCAATATTCCGTTCAATCTGTATTCAAAAGCCAACTGATGGATTTAAATAAGGCGGTGAATGAGTTTAAAAAACAAGGTGCCGATTTGGAAATAATTGAAGATGAAATTATCAAAGAAATTGATACAGAAATGCGAAAATACCAATTATTCCAATGGGGCAACAGACAAGGAGATAAGCGAACAATTGTTATCCGGGCAAACAAATTGTTCGGACAATTCAAAAGTTTTGCGTTTTATAATGCATCTTCTTTCATATTCGTTCCCAAGACATTTTATCCGCAATCCATGAAAGACAGAATCTTGTTGGCACATGAATTTGCACATTGTGTATCCCATGATTTGATGTTGGCATTCAAGAGGCAATTTTATTGTTCGGCTATTATTCTGCCTCTATTTGTTTTGGTATCGGACATTCCTGCCTGGATGAAAATTTCTGCGATTCTACTCGCTTCCGTATTGGCATTACTACAGTTCTGGCCTATAGTATATAATGAAATTATTGCTAATAATCATGCGCTAGAAGTGGTAAATACGCTATACGGAGCGAAGTCTATGTCCGAATCGGCGAAATATCTTTTGAAAGTACGGACTGAAACATTACGTAAAAACATTAAGGATAAAAGATACGGGTTGGCATACGCAATAGAAGAATTACAAATAGAACATTTACAAAGAAGCGTATCTGAAAATGCCTTGATACAACAGAGTTCACCAATGAACGTATGGTTGTCAATCATCCACTATAGCCTGTTCGCGTTAGCGGGATATGCTTGCTACTCTTTCGTAAAAGAGATGAATGTATCATGGTATATGCTGATTATGGCTCTAATCGCTTTTATATTGATTTATGTTTTATCTAAAATTAATGTAACGAAAATATGGATAATAAAGAATTTAATTTACGAAAAGATTGGGATTCAATAGAAACTGTAGCAAGTGATATTTGGCCGGAAGAATGGTCTCAACTCAATCCATTAGAGATAAAGGCTCTTGAAGAAATCATCGAGAAAAAGAAATCACTGAACACGGAAATTGTGGACGTACCTGGTGGTATGAGCTGCGATTTTTCCGTGGACCTGGAGAATGTATATTACCTGCTTGCCATTCTATGGTATCTGAAAAATCTGACGGGAATAACAAATGAGGACATAAGACGAAAAATGGAATCATTTATTAAAGCCTCTGATAAAAGAATGAAGTTGGTTTACAAGACAGTTATCGAACCTCAATTAGATAACCTAATATCCATATTGAAAAAAAATGATAATCTATAGTATTGATTATTATGGACAAGACCAAGATTGTACTCAATGTGGAAGGCATTCGGAATGAATTTGCCAGTGGAATGTTCAAAAACCACTTATTCATATGGTAAGCAAGTATATATACCGGACTATAAATCTCGCGAAAGGAGCTTCGTTTCCGGATTCTAAATAGTAGAAACAGCATTACGCAAAAATTGACGGGTTAGAAAAACTTATCATAGATACTGGTAATGAATCTGTCCATTGATTTTTTTCATGAAAAAGACCGTCCTTGAATACACAACCAATACCTATCAGGAAGATATCCCCAAACAGTTCCTTCAAGAGGCCAAAATACGTCTGAATTCTTTTTTCTCAGAACAGGAATGTGTACAGAAAAAAGGGATTCAATTTATATTCAAATATGCATTCTACTCAGTAGAGAATCCCCGGAAGGTCACGAAACAACATCTAATAAAAGAATATGCAAGGTTACCTTTGGAAAAAAGAAGTGTGCAACCGGAACAAATACCTGATATGAAACAATACAATGATATAATACTATATGGCGATAACAACTCTCCCGAAACACAGAAACTGCTGGCAGAATACCTCCAACGGCATGATTCATTAAAAGTCCTGTTATCTTTTTTTGACAAGAAAAATGACTCAACCTACAAAGATGAACAAACCATCGCATACGCAGAACTGCAAAAGGCATTATTCTTTTGCAAAAGAAAGAAAATACCACTTCTATTCGTTTCCATAAAAGACATGATAAACGATATCCGTTTTTTCAATTTGCTAGAGGAGAGCCATATCGATTTCAGATGTATTGATTTCCCGTGGTTCTACAAGGAGAATCTGCCTCTGATAAAGGCGGTTGTGCTATATGAAAAGTTGGAAATAAGAATAAATGTATAAGATATCAAGCTTACAGATTGGCCTTCAATGTTGCAGTATTGAGGTTTATGAGAAACAATTCTAAATATATTTCTGTTTGGCGAAATCTTATTCTAAAAGGAACTCTAAATAAAAGAATCCACCTTCAGATATCTTTCTTCACTTATCTTCAAAGTATATAATCCAAACATAAATATCAGACCTATTTTCCCTATAACTGAGTAATAAAAAGATTATTCCCCAACACCGTAAACAAAGAAATAACAGAAGCACTTTAAAAGGGTGTATCTAACTCACTTTTTTAAGGATAATATCCCTGTTACAGTTATCCGTAGCAGGTGATCCTTTCAAATTGGGCATTAGATGCACCCTTTTCCTTATTCCAACAAATGCGCCAATTCCCAATACATCTTCAAAAACACCTCCAGATACACCTTCAGACTCGGGAAATAGACGAAAGACTTCCGGCAAAAGAAAGGCACGTGAATGGCCGTTCATTCGGAACCTCCATTTCCGGATAGCGTTTCTTTGTCCATCCAAAATAATCTCTATCGGGACAGAACAATAAACAAAAGCATAAATATCAGGCAAAATTGTCCCGATAAAAGAATTATAACATGACTATTGAAGATGAAATCCTCCAATACCTGCACTATCATCCTCTATCAAACAGGGTTGAGATAACGCTTGGGATAACCAATCCTCCCAGTGGCAGGATTGTAAAAAGACTACTGGCCGATGCCGTAACCAAAGGAATGATAGAAGTACTCTAACAATAGTAGTGCCACTATATTATAAGCAGCACTGCAATTGTTCCTTACCCCAGCAAATGCACCTCCTGTAACCTCACCAATCCCAAATACATCTTCAAGAACACCTCCTGATACACCTTCAGATCCGGGAAATAGACGAAAGACTTCCGGGAAAAAGAGAGACATGTGAATGGCCGTTCATTTGGAACCTCCATTTCCGGATAGCGTTTCTTCGCCTGGTCAACCGCCATCTTGTTCAGTGAAGCCACGAAGTTGGCCTGCCGTATCGGATTCCATTTCGGGGTTTCAAGAATCACCATCCCATCTTTTCTCTCCGGGATAACCATGTATTCATTCTGTGTGTTACGGGCATAATAACACACGAAAGACAAGGCTTCATAGACATTATCCCCCACATGAATGCCGATAACCTGTTCTTCAACCGGTGTATCGGCAAAGCATTCCGCAATCTGCTTCATGGCATACCCATGCAACAAGGCAGCATCAGAAGCCAACAGATAAGCCGGTGCGGTACGCTCTCCTCCCTTATCGATGGCAGCAAAGAGAGAAGGACTCCAACAGAGATGGATGAGCTTTCCTTTTTCTTTCTCACGAAGGAAAGCGACACATAAACGGTTATCAAAGACCAAACGGACTTCTTTCGTCTCCGGATGAAACTGGAACACGTTCCGTACCTTATCAGGTTTGTGTATATCCATCATCAGATAGCCTTGCCACCCGGACACATGTTTTGTCTTCAAAGTTGTTTCGCTTTCCTCTACATCAAAGAGATATGACAAGAGCTTTTCCCGCTTGCAACATACGGAAAGAGAAAACTCATCCTGTTCTTTCATCTGCTGCATATCCAATGAAAGGACAAAAGCCAATTGCCAAGAAGTAAGCTCGGAAAAGCCATGTAATTCGATACAAGACAACGCATCTTTCTCCGGTGAGTAAACGACATATCCCCGGCCACCTATCTCATATCTCAACATGAAATCCCCCTGTTCAGTGGGATGATAATTCTGTAAAACGGTCTGATAATTCATAAAGCAAATGTATTAAGTTAGTATTCATCATAATGAGAAATCGGGACCACTCTTGCGTTTCCGTTTCTTTTTGGACGGTATGAGATCATCCTCTTGCGACTTCTTCCCGCTGCCAGTAATGTCAAGCTCCGGAATGGCCATAACTCCCCCACCCTGCATATAGAAAGCCTCACGATCCACCCGCTCACGGAACTCCCCTACCCTATCAATATGCGGTGAGAAACCGATAGCCACACCATCGAAATGCCTCTGGATATTCCGATAAGTAAGCTGGCGAGAAAGTTCCGCACCCTTGAAGATATGAGGATCTTCCACGTTTTCCATATAGAAAGAAATCCCATATGCGCCTTTGCCGTTTACATGCTCCGTCACCCGAATCGATTCTTCCGCCAAGTTCTTCTTGAAATCCTCATATCCGGAAGAAGAGTTCAAAGCCTTAAACACGTGGTCATAGAGATAATGCTTCTGTTCATCGGCACTCATGCCATGGCCATCAAAACGGATATTACCGAAGCGATATTTCTGAGGAAGCGAAACGTCCTTCAGATAAAATCCAGAATCCTTAATGCCATAGACATAATAGGATTTGTCATTCTTGGTGACAAGGCGCATATATCCCCCTTCTTGTTCCAGGTTTCTTCGGAAATCGGATGTACTTTCAGAAAAAGAATAAATACGATCAAGCAGCTGTAACAGTTCGTCCTTGAACAAGGGTTTGAAAAAGCCTCCTTTTTCCAGCAATGCGAAAAGGTTGTCATAGCTTTCATCACCCAACAGGACACGCCATTCTTCATTGGCCAGTTTTATTTCTTGCAAGGGTTTATCCAAAGACCAGTATGTATCGGATTGTTCCAGGACAGCCGATACCTTATCCTTATAATTATAACTACGCATGGCTTTTTGCAAGGCCGCATCAAAATAATAGTTACGGTATTGCGACTCTCCCAATGTGGTTCTCTTGACACCTTCCTTTTCCAAAGGCAATAACCCATACTTCTGCTCCAGTTCCCTTGAGATCTTTTCGGAACGGCTGTAATTATTCCCGGAAGGAATGCTTTTGCCTTCTTCATCAATCGTGGTCAGCAGCACATGCACATGGCCGTGTGCCTTGTCGGTATTCAGGACAACTGCATAACAGGACTTTCCGTACCCCATCCTCTCGATATATTCCCCGGCAAGAGAAAGCCACTGTTCATCGGAAAGGCTTTCTCCCGGATAGAGGCTCAGAATAAATTCCGCATAAGGTAGTTTCACCCGGTCATTCAACTGGGAGATAAGTTTCATGTAGGCTGGCATGACGGCCAGTTCGTCACCGGTGGAGGTGCAAAGCACTTTTCCGTTTCCTTCCTTGACCTTGGAAAGCTGGTATTCGATTTTCCGGCTCATGGACAGGTGGGATGAGAAAGAAGGCTGTATCTCGGCTATCATAACAATTTCCGGTTAATGGTTTCTACATCCGAAAGGTATTGGTTAATCCGATCCAATGAATACAATATATTTTCATTGGACGGAAGCGTATTGATATGTTTGGCAAGCTGGTTGATATTGGCTCCTATTTTACGAAGTTCATATATCATTTGCACATCGGTTTTCGATATGCTTCTGCCTTTCAAGGCAGACTCTCTGATAAAGGAAGAAAGGGATTTTCCCTCTTCCTTTGAACGTTGAAGAAGCTGTTCTTTCTCGGCTTCCGTCAAGCGGATCTTTATACTTATATCTCGATTCTCTTTCATATATACAGAGTATGTGAGTGTAACGAACATTGGTCGGCAGCTCGGCTGTCGCAAGGGTTTTTGTACCCACAAAAACATACCTTGCATTAGCAAAGATATACAATAATACTCAGCTGTGAAACAAAACCAGACAAAAGTCTTGATTTCTTAATCCAGATTAACCGCGCACTTTGTTACAAAGTAACTACGAACATTGTAACAGGCAAACGAAAAGCCATTGGTTACAAAATACATAATTACTAATTACATTATTACAAAGTATGAACATACATACTTAATTATAAGATTAAGTACATACATAATTATATTCATATTTATATATGTAATTACTTGTATAATTAAGTAAATAAGTGTGTAATAAATTAATTATAAAAGTATGCAATTATTTAATTTATTATTTATATATTTGCGCACATACTTAAAAACGTACATTATGGGACAAATATTACCAGGAGTAGTCGTAGCTTTTGAGAATCCCAAGGGCGGGGTAGGGAAGTCTACGCTGACAGCTTTGTTTGCAGGTTATATTCATTCGCAGTCAAACGAAGAGGGTGGCTTATCCATTGCCGTGGTGGATATCGACGACATGCAGAACACTATCGGAAAATTACGTGAGGACGAAGCCGAGGACGGAATCATGAAAAAGGAAGAAGAATATGAGGTTATCAATATCTCTTCCTCAGAGTTCATCAACCAACTGGATTTCCTTCAGGACAATTACGACATTATACTTGTCGATTTTCCGGGTAACCTGAAACAAAACGGTGTAGTTGAAACGCTGCACTTCGTTGACGTGATCATCATTCCCTTCGAACCGAACCAGACCGATTTAAGACCTACATTGACCTTTTACTATAACATCTATGAAGGGATTATTGAAAGCCGTCGAAAGATTGGTAAAAAGACTACCGTGCGTGGTGTTATGAACCGTGTTCTTCCGAATGTGCTGGAGTTCAAAGAAATTTTGAAAAATAAAAAAAACTTGCCTTTCGAGTTGATGCAAAACTACATCAAGGATTCAAGGGTTGACTATCAACGCAATTTAAGTACGCTGAGTAAAGCGTACCATCATCCCTGTGATGCGTTCTGTGAAGAGGTATTGGAATTAATCTGTAACCATATAGGAGAATAAAGCTATGGCAACCAACAAAGAAAGGACATCATCAGCCGCCATGAGAAAACTCTTGCTGCAAAGCGCCAGTAAGAAAGAGCAGGAAATCCAGCAGATCGGAAGTGTTGCGGAAAGCACTATCCCCCAACCTGCGATTGAGCAACCCATCCATGAAGAGGTGAAAGAATCGGCTCCGGTCACAGAAACCGTCCAAGAACCTCAGCCGGAACAAATGGAAAAGCCGGAATCCAAACCTTCCGTGCAGTCTTCTCCAAAAACAGAAGAAAGCAAAGTCTGCGGAAAAAAATTCTCGGAATATCTAGAAGAGCGAAAATTAAAGAACACCGAAGTAATCCGGATATCCAGCGAAACCCACAGAAAGCTGAAGCAGATTGCTATGGCCACTGGATTAGGAATGCACAACATCGCAAACAACATTCTTGAAGACATATTGACTAGCCATAACAAGGAGATTCAAGCGATACTGAAGAAGTATATGAGCATCTGATTCTACTTTCGGAAAAATATATATACGCCTGTTCGACTGCATCCGTCGGGCAGGCGTTATTTTTGCACACCGTTTTAGTGAAGGCCGGCATTGAACCGGGACACTTTTACACAACTGCGGAAAAATCCCTTTGCCTATTATCTTGGACAATATGTTAAAGAATTCAAACTTCTACTTGTTTACACCTCAAAATTTTTTCCGAAAGTAAGAATATAGTAACAAAATCATTTCTTTGTTTTATTTAGGTTTTTAGGAATTTAAGTATTTGTGGGACAATTTTACACAACTAATAAGGGAGGTTTTCTGTATAATTAACTATATTATTGCAAGTTAGCACTTGATGGCATTTTCTCGCAACCAGGACACTTCTGCACAACTAACCGACTATTCGGGACACTTCTGCACAACTAAATCGGTCATTCGGGACACTCCTGCACAACTAAACCGATCATTCAGGACACTTTTACACAACTAAATCAGGAATCCGGGACACTTCTGCACAACTAAACCGATCATTCGGGACACTTTTACACAACTGGGGGAGCGGAAACAGCCGTAGTCGGGACACTTTTACACAACTAAATCAAGAAACAGCACGAAAAAATGCTTTGGAATCTTCATTTATAAGGAGTTAGATTCACTATCTCCGTAAAAAAACGTATCTTTGCATACGTAAACAACAAGTGTCCGCTTATGAAGGAGAGTAATACACAAAAAGAGTTGAGCAGAGTCCCCAGGACTCTCAGCGAGTCTTCCAACACGAAAGTATTGGAAGTTCTATTTGATGCAGGCGGCACTGTCATGTCTGACATTATCATTTACGTGGCATCTTCACAAATGAAAGATCTGTTCGGCGACTGCTGGTTCTCCATCAACGATTTTTGTGAGGTCATGGGGTATGAACGAACCAAGTTGCAACGAAAACTGACCGAGAAGCAGCTTGACTTCCTGTTCAGCAACCAACGTCCGGTATATATCACCGAACAGAACGGGCAAAAGATAGAGCATCCGATAGAGAACACCTTTGAAGCGGCGTTATACCGTTTAGGGACATCCAACCTCAGTGTAGCATACGCCATGAACGGCAAGACGCAATATAAGTTCATTCAAATACTGGATCGCTTTGAGATAAAGGATGACTTCGGCACGAAAAAGCGCACCAAGCGGAATTACAACGTGCATCTGAGCAAAGATCTGATGAATACTTTGCTTACCGAATACAATCTGCTAGAACTGAAAGACTACCGTAACCTGCCAAACCGCAAAGGCTACCGCAAGTTTTATCTGAACCTAGCGAAAATGATTTACTTGATCAAGTATAAGATTGACCAAGGACAAGCACCTTATTTCACCGTTACGGTAGATCAGCTTGCCAAGGAATTTGATGTAACGGTAAAGGACAACCATGACCGGAAGAAGAAGGTGACTAGCATCTTAAACGGTATCAACAAAAAGCTGGAGAGAACCAAATTCCAATACCAGTACATCAAAGGAAAAGGGGAGAGGTGGCCTTATACCGTACAGTTTTTCTTTGACCAAGAAACACTGGAATATTTCGATGAAAAGATAAAGGCGATACTGACCTCGCAATATCACGATGCGCTCAAATCATCCTTCTTGTTAAACAAGAAAGGCATTCCCGTGAGCAGGCATTATCAATATAAGGATTTCTTCAAATTCGGCACCGGCGAATACTACCATGAATTTACCGCATGGCTTTATTCTGAAGAGGACAAGGAGATTAAGGAGAACATCTACCGGGATACCTATATAAAGGTAGTGGGCATTCGCCCAGAAGACCTTGTCGTCAACTTAAATCCCTAAAAGTTGGAACAAAAATCATAAAATAGTATCTTTGCAGCGGATTGTCAGGAAATTGGCAGTCCGCTTTTTACATACGTCCGTCTGTCTAACAAAAGAGTGGCATCTATCGTTAAGGAATTAACAACAACAGGCGCATGCCTGTACCAGTATGAAACTGGTACGGGGCGTGCCTTTGTTGTTGGAACGCCACGTCCATGTTAGAGGGTACGTTTCCGTACCCTTATATAAACATAAAACAAATTCAATGGTTCAAACAATTGCCACCCTGATAGATGAGACGCTCATGGTAATGGGCACCCATCTTCACGTGCGGATGACAGACGAAGAAAAGGCGTATCTTGATGCTCATTTCGAGCTTATCCATATCAAGAAGGGAGAACACCTCGTCACTAGGGGCGAAGAAGTACGCTACCTCTATTATCTGGAATCCGGCATCGTCCGGTTATGGTTTCCGGACAAAGAGAATAGAGAGATTTCAGCACGGTTTATCCAAGCCAAAGAGTTCATCAATTTTTTCCTTTCACATGAAGAACACCATGCCCACTACAATATCAAGGCATTGGAGCCATGCAAGATCTGGAGATTGCCCAAAAAAGACCTTCATCAGCTATATGAGTTATCCATCAATTTCAACAAGCTGGCCAGAATACATTTGGTAAGATCCATCAACCGCAAAATAATAAGGGAAGAGGAGTTTTACACACTGGATGCCGAAGCGCGTTACAAAGCGCTTTTGGCCAATGAAAAATGGCTGTTACGTTCAATACCCTTAAAAGACATAGCAAGTTATATCGGCATCACGCCACAAGCATTGAGCAACATCCGAAAGCGCATATAAACCAAACCCTATAAGCCAGGTAGGACAGTTTTACACAACTAATCCTATCCGGCTTTTTTCTGTAGAATTATTCCACACCTGCCGGTTTACGGCACATGTATTTTTTAATGCACATTAAATAAACACGAAAGGCCCTTTAAAAGCCCTTCATAAAATTTGTCCTTCCGTATATAATCTATATGTTTGGAGCGAAAACAACGCGATAAGCACCTTGATTCGGTTCTGCCCACAGGAATCCGCGTAAATTGGAAACACCGTATGAGACAAATAGAAAAATATATAACATTAATAACCTAAAGAGTAATTCCCATGGAACACATCAGACTGACTGCTATCAGCCTTAGCCTGCTGTTATGCACCGTAAGCGCTTTTTCACAACGCCATTATGAGAACATCCCGGCACTTGAATTGAACTACGGCACTAACCTGTTCGGTAATGCAGGCAACTATTACAACCTGTCCTTTTCCAGATACATCAACCGGACAAGCTATTGGAAAGCCGGGCTTAGCTATTTTGAGAAGCCTTACGAATACACACCCAACCTACCGCAAGTCTCTACCTTGAACCCGGAAGAAACGATTCCCGAAACGATACATGATAAGGGTAAGGACTTTTATGTGGACGGCGGTTATTACAGAACCCTGGCCAGCAACCTGAAATCCGTTTACTGGAGCATCGGCCTGGGAGGATTCATCGGTACAGAATACGTCCGCCACCCCGATAAGGAATACAACTTCATCATCGGCCCGAAACTGGAAACGGAACTGGAAGTATTCATCCTGCCCCGAACGGCATTGCTTGCCCGCATACAACAACATTGGAATCCCCTATCCATTGACAAGTGGAACACTGTCTGGAACGTAGGAATAAAGATACTGCTCTACTAACCGACAAATCATATCACCATGCTTATTATCATATTGTTAGCCGATACAAATGTATCCGGCCTGATCTCCTTATACCGTGAAATAGGCGCCATGCTGATAGGGGTAGGCTTTCTATGTGCCGGACTAGCGGTACTCAAAAAGCTGATAAGCAACCACGAGCACACCAAAGAGGCCATCATCACCTATATCACGGCATTGGTCACTTGGCTCATTATCTGGCAACTCTTATGAACGTAGTAGATTTGATACTGGTTGCCATACTCGCCTGTGTCACGCTTCACTTTTACTTCCGGAAAAAGAAGAAAGCACTTTCTTCCGGAAAGGAGAAAGAGAAGCCGATAAGGGAGGCGGTGCGCAAGGAAGGGCAGGAGAGAGCCTGTCCGGTCATCTGCGTGGTATTTCAGCCTGAGCTGGAAGAAGAGGAATTGGCTGCCGAGATAGCCGATATGTACCTGCATGGAAGAGCCTACTACTACTCAGGCAAACCACTGCCGGAACAGCCGAAAGAAGAGCCCATATCCATCAAGTATAAGGATGTGCAATGGGAGAGACTGAAAACGATTCATGTTTAATTAAAAAATAGGAACAAAATGAAAGCAATCGAAAATGTAAGAGAAAAAGCGAACCAAGTCATTAACCGCTATGGAAAGGTTATCTTCACCTTTCTCATATTCTTCACGCTGTTGGGAACGGCACAAGTGGCGGAGGCACAAAGCGGCTTGAAGATCAACAGCCTATCCGAAGTGACAGACAAAGCCAAAGAGGGTGCGGACACCATTCTGGACGTAGCCAAATACATTTTGGCGGCGGTACTCGGCATCGCTCTGGTCTTTGTCATCTATTCGCTTGCCACGAACAATCCCCATGCCAAGGAATACCTGCTCGGCTGGATCATCGCCGTGGTAGTCATCATGGTGGCCTTCCTGATTATCTAAAAACGAAGAGCCATGAGAACCATGCGTAAAATCAACAAGCCGATCAAGTTCTTCGGTCTGTCATCGGGACAGTTCGCCATCTTCATGCTGCTGACGGCCATCATCATCATCGTGAGCATATTCAAACAGCTGCACCCGATACTCATCATCGGAATCATTTCCGCCATTCTGTTTCTATCCGGTCTGCTGTTCCAAACCTTGAAAAAGGAACACAAGGCCGGTAACCCGGACTACCTGACCGGCCTCCGGATCAAGAACGCCACCCCCCGGCAGATAACGGACAAACGGCAGATTTTCAAATTCATCCTAAAACAGCAACCATGATAGAAATCATCATACTCATATTACTGCTAATCTGTGCGCTGAGCCTGCTGATTGCTCTGCTGTATATCCGGCAGACAGAGATAGAGGTGAAGGACAAATCCGTGGATCTGGAAAGTGTCTTGCCTATCCAGACCATCACGGAGAACGCCGTCATCAACGGGAACGGTGACATCACCGTCGGCTACCGGCTGCTTCTGCCCGAAGTGTTCACCTTGTCGGAAAGCGAGGCGCAATACATCCATGAGCGGTTGGAGGCTCTTTTGAAGATGCTTCCGGCAGGTACAGTCATCCATCAGCAGAATTTCTACTATACGGGGCGATACCATCATGCAGAATACTCTTCCAATGCCCTGATAGCGGAGAACAACCGTCATTTCAACGGCAAGGAGATACTGAACAGCTACACCAACCTGTATGTGACGTTCACGAACGGCAACCGAAACGGTAAGATACGCAAAAGCGCATCGGGCACCTCGCTGATGCGAAAGCTGCACTACCCGTTCAAGCAACCTTATAAGGAATATCAGCAACGACTGACAGAAATGGAAGCCTTTCTAATGAACTTTGAGAACGGCTTGTCATCCATCCAGCAGTTTGAGATACGCAAGATGGATGATACGGAACTGAACAACGCCATCTACGACTACGTCAATCTCTCTTACGAGACACCGGAAAACGATGCCACGCAAAAGAGCGTCAACCCTATGGCCGTCAGTGAAAGCGGAAGCATGAAAATAGGGCAGCAGCACGTTTCCATCCTTTCGCTGACCAACGAAGGCGAGCATCTTCAGGAACTGGCCGTGCCGCACACCGGCAAGTCGAAGGCATACGGGGGAAACATAGAGATACCGGACAGCATACGGAGCAAATGCTCGATGCTGTACCCCGTAGGACTTGGCCTGCCGTTCAACCACATCGTAAACATCGTGATAGAGATAACCGATCCAGATGCCACCGTAACGGCCATCGGTGCGGAGAAAGACGCGCTGAACTACATCACCAACTTCTACCCTCCGGCGGCAGAGAAGCAACGCGAGCAGGCAGCCTTCTGCGATGAGATTACCCAGTTCGACTACCAGACCGCCTATACCGCCTTCAATGTCGTGCTGAACGATACAGACCGCACCTCGCTCATGCGGAAAACCGCACTGGTACAGCAAGGCTTCAGCTTTATGAACCAAAGTTCGTGCTATGTGGAGAACGCCGAGCTGTGCAACCTGTTCTTCTGCAACATACCCGGCAATGCCAGGGCCAATTACCGGGGCTTCGTCAACACGACCAAGCAGGCCATCTGCTATCTGCAAAAAGAGGGGATGTACCTTTCGGACGAGAAAGGGCATATCTACCATGACCGTTTCGGTACTCCCGCCAAGATAAACCTCTGGGATTATCCGGCGCTGAACAACAAGAACCGTATCGTGATCGGCCCGTCCGGTTCCGGTAAATCTTTCTGGCTGAACAATTACATCCTGCAAAGCTATGAGCTGGGTCGGGATGTGATGATCATTGACATCGGCGGCTCTTACCGCTCGATGATAGCCTTGAACCGGGGCAAATACTTCGACTCTACCGAGCAGAAGAAATTTGCGTTCAATCCCTTCTTGTGTGACCGTGACAAGAACGGCAAATACCTGTACATCGACACCACGGATGCCGAGTCTGCCGATGACCAGATAAAGACCATCGTCGCCATTATCAGCTACATTTGGAAGGTACGTGAACCCATGCTGCCTGCCGAAAACGCCATTCTCAGGAAATCCGTCATCGGATTTTACGACTATGTGAACAATTCTTCAATAGGAGAGAAGCATAAGCGTATCTTCCCGACGCTGATAACTTACCGGGCTTATCTGAAGGAAGTGTTCAGCAAACGGATGACCGAGTTTGAGAAACAGAAATTCGAGATAGAGGAGCTGTTGCTTTTACTGGAACCCTATACGGACGGAGAGCTGTCATTCCTGCTGAACGCTACCGAGAACGTGGATATCGTGCATGACCGGCTGATAGCCTTCGATATGGAAGATGCCTCTAAGAAAGAGTACTTTCCGCTCGTTGCCATCATCACCCTGCAAATGATCGTGGATAAAATCAAGAAACGCCAGGGGTTTGCCAAAGAGCTGATCATCGACGAAGCGCTCGACTTCCTGCAAGACGAGAAATTCGGAGACTTCATCGCCTACCTGTACCGAACCTTCCGTAAAAAGGAGGGAAGCATCACGCTGGCCGCACAGAACATCCTGTTTTTGAAAAACATGCCGTCCAGTATCAAGGACTCCATCATCATCAACTGCGCGACCAAGATTATCCTCGACCATTCGGAACACCGGCAGAACCTGCCGGAAGTGAAAGCCGTGCTTTCCATCACGGAAGAGGAAATTTATATGATCGAGTCTTTGCAGCGCACGGAACGCTGGAGGGAGTTTTTCATCAAGATGTCAAACGATGCCTTCATCTTCCGCAACGAGGTATCCGATTTCGCCGCCGTGGCTTTCGACTCACGTCAGGCGACTGTCGTGCGGCTGAAGCAGCTGTTTAACGAAAGCGGCTCGACCTATACGGCCATCAACCGCTATCTGGAGGAAAGGAGGAAAAAGTATGGATGACGCCACCCAAGGACTGAACGAGCTTTTAAGCTGGTCAACCGATTTCAACCGCAGCGCATACGGCATTGCCGGAAGCATTGCCGCCGCACTTTTAGGCGTTGCGCTCATTTTCGTGGTATGGGCACTGGCCATGAAAAAAGAGAACGCCAAAAGCTATCTGATAGCCTGGCTGATATGTGTCATATTCACCCTATTATTCATTATCAACAAATAACCGTCATGAAAAGAATCATTCTCATACTCGGACTTGCCGTCTCGATGGGGCTGACGGGAACCGGCAGTGTTCATGCCCAGTTCGTCGTGCATGATCCCGGCCACACCCTGCTGAACTCAACGGAATGGATCGCCAATGTCAAGAAATGGGTTACACAAATCAATGAAATGATCGATGCCCAGGAACTGCGGCTCGGCCTGCAAAAGATCGACCAGTTGAAGGAACTCAAATCACTGAAAGAGCTTGCCGACCTGCTGGACGATGTAGCCTGCCTAAGCAGCGACTACAGTTTTTACCTGAATGTAGGTTCAAATTACCACTGTTTGAAATTTCTTAATTTTCAGCGTGTAACCGTCAACCTGAGCCTGAGTACCGATCTGCTGTTCAAGGTAGCCACCGTGACCAGTTACTTCTCGATGAACTCGGAAGGCCGCATGTCCTTTATCGAGCAGGTAAAGGAATCGGTGGAAAAAGCCGCCGAAGAGATGCGGGAGTTTAACGAATCCGTGCGTTCCACGGTCATTTACAAATCCATGAAAGGGCATAACCGGAAGACCTACTATCAGGGACGGCTGGCCGCTTTCACACGACACACCAATTAAAGCGTTATGAATCAAGACAATTTTCTCTGGGGACTCCAGATCACGGACGGCCTGACCATGGAACTCGTTTCGCAAATGACGGTCATCGCCTTCGGTGTTGGTGTCATCTGTTTTATCTGCAACCTGGCATACAACTATCTCTACCACGGAGCCAGCCAGCTGTTAAGCCCGAACGAGGACAAATTTCCCGACATGATGGAAATAGCCCGCTGTCTGGTATTGTTCTTCTGCCTGAGCATGTACACCCCCATCGCCCAGACCATCGTAGGCACGATGGAAGTAATCAACGAAGCCACCTCGCTGACCTCCGAGCGTGCGCAGGAATTTGCCCAGTTCATGGCACAATCAGCCACCGAACAAGGAGAGATGCTTGCCGAATACGACAAGCACAGCCTTCAGTCAGAGGTGGACGCCGGGGAGGACAATACCGGAGCCATGCAACATGAGTTGGATAAAAAAGCCGAAGAGGACGAGATGACCGGGGTACGATCCAGTGTGGAGAAGATCGTGCAGTTGCTCAATCCCGCCAATCTCGTCACCCTTGTGCTTCATGGTATTTCCGCACTACTGGCAGGAATCATACAAGTCATCATACTGGGTATCGGCGTGGTCATTGTCAAGATACTGGTCATTCTCGGCCCGTTCGTATTTGCCGTGAGCATGCTTCCGGTCTTTCAGAAGCAGCTGAATATCTGGTTCGGTACGCTCTGCTCCGCCTGCATGGTATTCACCGTCATCAATATCCTGAACCAAATTATGTGGCAGACCTTCAAGGCCATCTATACAGAGAGTGCGGACATCGTGGACGCAGCCACCTGGCAGATACAATATCTTGGCATGGATCTCGCCTTAATCGGTTCTTATTGCAGCTGCTTCTGGCTGTCATCCAAAATAGTAGGGCACAGTGACGCCGGAAAAATCATCTCGAAAGCCGTATCTATCGTCACCACGGCAGCCACCATCGCCCTGATGGGCGGTGCAGCGGCAGGCAAGCTGACCAATGTAGGCGGTGCCGCCTCTATCGGAGAAAGTATCATAAATGACAATCCTAAAAAATAAGACGAATGAACCTGATAAAATTTAAAGGGGCAGACGATGCGGTCAGGCTGACTATCCGGCTTTCAGCCGGGTACTGCATAATCCTGACCATTGCTTTCGCAAGCTGCATCATTTACCTGACCGCTAAAATAGAGAAGGCGTACAGCCAGGCTCTTGTCATTGACAAGCAGGGAGAGGTATATGAAGCGAGCAGCCTGTCTGCCAGCGCAATGCGCAAATATGAATACATGAACCATGTAAAGACCTTCGTAACCAACTGGTATGCCTTCGACGAAAGCAGCTACGAAAAGAACATCTCATTCGCCCTCAATCTCATAGGCAATAAAGGAAAGGAATTGCTGAACGAGTATAACGATGTGAATATGCTGAACTCGCTCATCCAGAAAAACATCCGCTACGGAGTGCGTATCAAGGATATAGAGATAGACACCCATACAATACCTGTTTCCGGGAAAATCACCTTCACGCAGACCGGATACCGGGCACGTGGCAGCATCTCACGGGATATAGAAGCGGAGTTCACCATCTACGATATGCTGTCACGAAGCGAGGAAAATGCGCACGGCGCCAAGATAGAGGACTGGATTGTCCGCTATTCGGAACCCGTGGAAAGCAACGGCACATACGTCTGCCCACCAGAAACGGTATCTCCCAACGATAATGAAAACCAGTCAGAACCTTCAAAACCAACCGAGCATGGAACCGAATAAACTTTTCAAAGACAAGAACAAACTGCTGATGGTCATCCCGGTAATCCTGGGCATCCTCTTCCTTTACGTATTCTTCATCCATAAAAACGGGGAAGAGCCGTCAGAAAGCGCAATGGCAACCGGCTCACAAGCCTTTCTGGAACCACAGTCGGAAATGGCCGACAAAGTGAACGACAAGATGGAAGCCTATAAGCAGGACAAACTGGAAGAGCAGGAGAAGGCACGCATCCTGAAAGAATCCCAAGTCAAAGGATCGGATTTTTACTTTGAGCTGCAAAACCAGCAGGAACGGTATGACCGTGCCACTCTGGAGCGCATTCGCCGTATGCAGAACGATCCGTACAGCGAAGTCATGGCAGAATACGGAGGTGGCCGGAACGGACGTTTCTCTCACCAGCTGGAAAGCCAGTTGGACGGGCTGGAGGACGAGCAGGCACTCAACGAGATTATCCGGGAAGCCAAGAAGAACTCACGTATCCGAAAGGATCTGGAAGATTCTGACAAGTATCGCAAACGGATGTATGAGCGGATCGTCAACTATGACGAAGACGGGAATACGGATAAAAGGAAATCCGAAACCGGTCATCCCGCCACCGACAGCCTTGCCTCAAATGCCCCCATCTACAAAGCCGGGAACGGCAAACGGGCACGTCGCCGGCCTACCTGCGTCCCTGCCAACAGCAATCTTTTCAAGGCCTGTATCCATGGGGACCAGACTGTGGTAACGGGCAGTACGGTACGGATGCGGTTGCTTCAGGACGTTACGCTCTCCGGCATGAAGATACCTGCCAACACACTGTTCTATGGCGTAGCCACACTGGGAGCCAACCGTCTGGATGTGGTGGTAAGCAATCTGAAAGTAGGCGATAACCTCAATCCCGTATCGGTAGTTGTCTTCGACAATGATGCCATGGAAGGGCTGAATCTTCCAAACAACCTGAAAGCCAATGCCGCCAAGCGCATGGAACAAGGACTCGTACAGAATATCGACATGCCGCTCTCTTCCATCGGCACGATGGCCAGCGAGGTGACCAGCGTGGTCAACGCCACCACCCAGATAGCCAAGCAAATCCTGAACATGAGCCTCTCACAAGTAAAGGTACATCTCAAATCCAACTATGAGATGTATATCCAGGAAGAAAGCCAGGAATCGAAACTACGCAGACAAGCTGTGCAAGCCGAGTTACAGAAGCTCTACGAGCAGATGAACCAAGAGAAAGCGAACAAGAAAAATCACCCCCTTCAAACATTGATTGACAAATTATGATAGACATACTCAATTACCTGCTTGCGCTGTCAGCGGTCTTTTTCGGCTACCGGATCTACGTATCACGCCGGAACGGACGAGCCTTTAAAGAAATCCGTCCGCTGACCGTTTCTTTCGGCATTACCCTGCTTCTTCTATGGGGCATTACCGTATTCACCGCCTTTTTTTCAAGAACCGTTTAACATATCGACAACATGAAGAAATACATTTATCTACTGTTTTACTGCCTTGTGTGCAGCCTGCCGCTCTTCGCTCAGGAAAACGGCACTCCCCGGCAACAAGCCATCAGCCAAAAAGACATCTTTATCTCTTTCGACTGTGTGAAACACCTGGTATTCCCTGTGCAAGTATCGGATATCGCCATCGGCGAGCAGGAACTTGTCATGGCCAGCCGGGTAGAAGAAGCCCCGCACATCGTCAGACTCTCCGCCCAGGCGGAAGCGTTCACCCAAGAGACCAATCTGACCGTTGTCTGCATTGACGGAAGCGTTTACACCTATCATATCCGCTACCTTCCCGAAGGCGGCACGGATTCGCACCCGAATATTTACGAGGACAACGGGAAATGGCAACACCATGACTATCAGGCAGAAGTCAGCGACCTCCATCTGGCCGAGTTCTTCTTTCCGGAAGACATCGTTTACGGAACGCCCGGCAACGAGGTGTCCTTCACTCTGGCCACCTACAACAACCAGTTGAAAGTATCAACCGCCAAAGATGCCGTGGCATACTCCAACCTGTTTGTAGTGGATAAGGCCATGAACACTTACCACATCACCATCAAACGAGGCAACACCTCCGTATTCACCTACAATTTCGATGACCAACGCAAATATACCGCCCATGTGGATGTGAACAGCGAGGAGATGGAAAAGCATATCCGGGAGCTGCGTACCAAGAAGCGCAACATCTACAGTCTGGGAGTCATCGAGAACAAGTTTGAGCTGTCAATGGCCAATCTGTATGTGCATGAGGACTTCATGTTTTTCATCTTTGACTTGAAAAACAAATCATACATCGACTACGACATCGAGTTTGTCAAATGTTTCCAGCGTGACCAAAAGAAAAGCAAGAACGCCATCCAGCAAGAAACGACCATCGAACCTATCTATCAGAAAGATTTCGCCACGAAAATCAAGGGCAAGAGCCGGAACCGGCTGATACTTGGCTTCAACAAATTCACGATTCCCGATGACAAGGTTTTTGAAATCGAACTTTATGAACGAAACGGAGGAAGGCACATCAAGCTGGCCGTACTGAACGAATACATCCTTTCCGCAGAACCCTTATACAAGCCACGACCATGAAACTGAGAGAAGCATTAGACACCTATATGTTCGACAACGTGGGACAGTTCGGCGGCATCGCCGAATCACTGGGCTATCAGACCGAATACCGGGACGGATATTTCCGGTTCCGCAAAGACGGGGAAGAGCTGAGCATGAGCGTAAGCGATATCAGGGAAAAAGCCGGGGCAAAGGACAATGAGAACCTTCGCGACCAGTCTAAAGAACGTGTATCCGGCCTTTTTGACAAGGAACGTGCCAATGATCCTAAATATGTCGCCGAGCTGGAGAAGGAGGGCATCAGCATCAAGCGGTGGGAGAACCTAAAGGGACATGACAAGGACGGCTTTACCGTCATCGACCATCGCCTGAAAGTATGCTATACCGGACAATCACTCTACGAATACGCCTACAGACAAGGAAACATCCTCGACGGCAAAGGTACCAAACTGGAGAAAGGCGTCATGTCCGACCTGATGGAAATACACGGCAAACCCGGAAAACTTCGTTTCAATGATGACGGTATCTCTGTTTTCTACCGCAAAGAAACATTGGTCATTCCGGACAAAGTACTGGGAAAAAAGTTAGGCAAGAAAGAAAAGGAGCAACTGCTCGCCGGTGACATCGTACCTCTGAACGTAAACAGAAAGGACATCCTGCTGCAAGTGGATAGGGATCTGAACTCTGTCATCGTGCGTACCAACCATGAGATCAAGATCCCCGACGTCATTGGGCAAACCAGCGAATACGGGGGCTACAAATTAACCAAAGCCGACAAATACCTGCTCGCCAACGGCCATGCTCTGGAGAACAAGCTGCTGCACAGTCCGGAAGGCTACTTCATCGCCGACATCCAACTGACGGATGACAAGAAAGGAGTCATGATACAGAACATACAGAGCATCACTCCCGGCAAGGCACAAGAACTGATCAAGGCGATGACACCTAAACTGGAAGCCCATGCGGTCAGTCTGGGAACGGCAGAGAACCGGAAACACGAAGTGGAACGCAATATGGAAGCTGAGTTTAGAGAAGCGGTGGGCAAACATGACTTTGAAAAGATCGGGAAACTCAAAGAGGAAGGATATAAACCCAGTGAAGAGTTTATCAAAGGAATCGGTAAGGAACATGGTCTGGATGAGAGGCAAACCCATGAAGTCATCCAACTGTTCGGCACCAAGCCGGAGAAACAGGGCGAACATGAAAGGCAGGCGGCACGTCTGTTGGATGCCGCACAGACCAGCGACTTTCATATCATCCAAGAGATACAGAAAGAAGGATACCAACTCACCCAACAAGACCTTACCCGAATGCGTGAAACGGGTGTGCAAGCCAACACGCTGATAGCCGTACAAAAGATTTTCGGGATGGAAGGCAGCACAAAGACACTGGGAGATGTCAAACTGGCCAGCACCCCAAAACCCGACAACAGCAAGGAGATGGCCCGTCCGATAGCCAGCACCATCAACCGGGCTTTCAATGATTTATAACTTAAAAAATCAAGAAGTATGGATTACGATGAATTAGTACAGAAAAACATTGCAGGAGAAATCAGTGACCTGGAGTTTCTACTGGCACAAGAAGAGCTTGCACAAGCCTATCAAGAAGAGATGGCTGCCAAGCATCAAGAGATAAGCAACCAGACAGCCAGACAATGGCTGCTTGATTACGAGAACAGAAATCTATATCAATAAATCATGGATACAGCAAGTGACAAAGCATTACAGCGTTTCGCCGAACTGATGATCGAGAAGATAAAGCAGGTGGAAGACAACTGGCAGAAGCCTTGGTTCGGGATAAAGGGTGGGGGACTTCCGCAAAATATCGAGGGAAGAACCTACAATGGAGTAAATTCCTTCATGTTGTTTCTACTTTCGGAAAAAGAGCAGTACAGCCTGCCGGTCTATATGACATTCATGCAAGCCAAGGACAGCGGCCTTAACATACTGAAAGGAGAAAAGTCATTCCCGGTCATTTACTGGAATTTTTCAGTAAGAGACAAGAATGGAAAGAAAATACCTTTCGACGTATATAAGAACCTGAACAAAAACGAGCAGCAGGAATATAAGGTCACGCCATTTTTGAAGACATACAATGTATTCAACGTACAGCAGACCAATCTTCAGGAAACGAAACCGGAGAAATGGGAAGCATTGAAGGAGCAATTCAAGATACCGGCCATCAAGGATGAGCAAGGGATGCTCACCGTGCCCCTGATCGATGCGATGGTACGGGAGCAGAAATGGATCTGCCCCATTTATTCCAAGGAAGGAAACAGTGCTTATCATGCCAGGGGAGAAGAAAACCATATCGTCGTACCCCTGAAGGGACAGTTTAAGGACGGAGAGAATTTCTACTCCACACTACTGCATGAGATGGCGCACTCGACTGGAGAACCTGAGCATCTGAACCGGGAAAAAGGCGTGATTTTCGGAGACAAGCAATATGCCAAAGAGGAACTGGTTGCCGAACTCACCTCCGCTACCGTCGGGCAAAGCCTGGGAATATCCACCCATATCCGGGAAGAAAATGCCATGTATCTAAAAAACTGGCTGGGAGCCTTGAAAGAAGATCCCAAATTCATCTACAACATCCTTGCCGATGTAGGAAAAGCCAGCAATATGATTCAGGAACATACCGCACGGATGGAACAGTACCTCACACCGGAGGAACGGTTCACGCAGGCCGTCCTGCAAGACAACCGTCCGGTATTGGAGCAGATGAAAAACGAAGGTTTTACCCCTTCATCACGGTTATTGGAAAGTGTTGCGGCAAACCATCCTACAGCCGACAACCTTGAAACGCTACACAGCACTTTCGGCATTTCGCTGCCTTCCATGGAAGCGGAGCCAGCCATGAAAAATATGAATGAGCCACAGCTCGGATTATAAACTTTTAAAAACCATCATTATGTTTACAGGACAAATTATCGGTTATGTCGGTGCGGATGCCCGGCAGAACAAGAACGGAAAAGGATTCAACTTCCATGTATCCACCAAGTACAAGAACGTGAACAACGAGGAACAGACCCTATGGGTATGCTGTTTCGTGAATTACGAGAGTAAAGTCTTTGAGTATCTGAAAAAAGGGACACAGGTATATGTCTGCGGCGATGTGTATGCCGATGTATTCCAGAAGGATGACGGTAGCCACATCCCATCCGTCAGCCTGACCGTCTCACGCATTGAGCTACTGGGAAAGGCAGAGAAAAAAGAGAGCGGTGACGGAACGGCATCCGGACAACCCCAATAACAGCAACGGCCATGGAAAGAGAGAAGAAAGACCTGTCATTCATCCTGATCCTGCTATCCACGCTCATCGGGACAGCCGTACTGTTTCAGTGGGCTATCGTTACGGGATTATACGCTCCACTACGTAATCCGGCCATGTGGGAAAGGCTGATGGAGAAGGATATCCTATTCCGGTTTCTCTACGTTATCCTGATCGGAGGCCTCGCTTTTCTCTTTCCGGTTGGCAAAGTGAAAGACGAAAACAAGAAATGGGTTTACACCAGTATGACACTGGTTACGGCATCCATGCTGGTTGTCGGATTCAGCCGGTTATCAGCGTGGTATAACCTATTTGTATTTCCCATTCTATTCGTAGCGTACACGCTGCTTGTCATCAAGACTCTGCCTTATTTCATCCGGCGTCATGCCCAATCCGATGATAGCATTTTCGGGTTAAGCCGGGAAGAATCGGCTTTCTACTTCCGCTTTGAAACCGCCTCCGGGCCGCTGGTCATCCATAAGCCGCAGCAGAATGTCTATATCGACGGCGGTCCGGGAAGCGGTAAATCAGAGAGCTGGATCAAGGGAATCATCTACCAGTGCGCCGAGCGCAACTATGCCGGATTCGTGTACGATTGGGAGGGTGATCCCACCAAGGACAAGTCCCCCATCCTCTCACGTATCGCATACGGAAGCATCGAACATTTCCGGAACAAGGGGATGGAAACACCCCGTTTCGCCTATATCAACTTTGTGGATATGTCACGCACGGTCAGGGTGAACGTACTTTCTCCGCAATACATGTCAAAGGGAAACGAATCGCTATTCATCCGCAATATCATCATGACACTGATGAAGAATCTGGAAGCAAGCTGGAAGGAAAAGACCGACTTTTGGGCCAACAATGCCATCAACTACGTCTATTCAATCGCCTATAAATGTTTCAAGGAAAGGAAGCTTGGTATCTGTACGCTGCCCCATGTGATAGCCCTTGCCCTTTCTGACAGCAACCTAGTATTCCACTGGCTGTCGGAAGATCCTGAAATCGCATTGAACATGTCCTCGATGCTGACCGCCTGGAAACTGGGCGCACAACAGCAGACAGCCGGAGCCGTATCATCCGCACAGACTCCGTTGGTACTCCTGAACAACAAATACATCTTCTGGGTGTTGTCGCCACTTCCCGAAGAAGAGTTCTCTTTGGATATAACCAACAAGGAACACCCAACGCTGTTATGCGTAGGCAATGCGCCCACCATCAAGGAAGCCGTTTCCCCTGCTATTTCCTGCATCGGCAGCGTCTTGATGTCACAGATGAACAATCCCGGCAAAGCGACCAGCATATTCATGGTAGATGAATTTCCGACCATCCTGTTGCAAGGCATTGACACTTTCATCGGAACCGCCCGGAAGCACAATGTCGCTACCATTCTCGCCGTTCAGGACTTCAACCAAGCGGTCAGGGACTATGGAGAGAAAAGTGCCAACATCCTGAAAGCCTCCTGCGGAACGCAGGCTTACGGTATGACCGGAAATGAGAAGACCGCCAAAGACATCGAGAACTTGCTTGGGGAGAAGAAAGAAGCGCAAGAATCTTATTCACACCAAGCCGGTGGCAATAACAGTGTCACGGAGAGCCTGCAAAAAGAAAAAGTCTTAAAGGCAAGGGACATTGCCGGACAAGCAGCCGGACACTTCATCGGCAAGATTGCCGGAGGCAAGCCGCCATTCTTCAGCGTGCAGATGGATATGTGCCGTTTTGAAGAGAAGGAGATACCCCGTTTCTCCTTACCGGTCAAACTGGGCAACGGCAAAGAAGAGATGGAACTGGAAATCCTGGAAGAGATTATCCAGCAGAACTACATCAAAATCATTGAAGATGTCAACGCCATCCTCAAAAAGATAGAGGACAAATTAAAAGAAAAGTCAGCAGTTCCGCCAACCGGGACACACAAGACAGAACAAAAAATCATCCGATAACATTCAACAAAAGAATCCTACCATGAGAAAAATTCATTCATTATTAGCGGCAGCCTGCTTATTGGCCGCTTCATGCAACAAAGAAGAAATCCAATCGGAAACAGACAAAGCCGGCATGTATCACATCACCGTAGCCGTAACCGGTTCCTCACCCAAAGGCAGTGTGCATATATATAATCTTGACGGCGTGAGATTCAGGAACGAACGCACCGGTACCTCCGCAGCTTCCGTAGATGAGAGTTTCACCGATAAAGCGGAATACAGCACGGAAAAGCCTGTCAGCCAAATTACCGTGCAAGGCATTCTCTATTCAAAAGAGAGTGCTATCATCACCATGCAGATAAAAAAAGACGGGGAAAGCGTATTCAACCAGAGCAAACAGTTGGAGGCCGTTCCCGGTATAGACACTACTGTTGATTTGGTTTACAGTACCTTGTGGAAAAAATGCAGACGAATCAAAAAACATATACTTTCTCTTCCATATTTAGATGATATTTCTTATCTTTATGAAAGATAATCTTTCTCATTTATAATCTAAGCTCAGATAAAATGAGATTCAACTAATCCAGTCAACGTTATGAAAGTCGATTTCAATCAGATAAAAACAACCATTTCTCTGCCCGATTTCCTGCTGGAACTAGGATGGAAAATCGTGGAAGGCTCTTCCAACTCCTGTCCCAAAATGAGCAACGGAACGCATACCATCGTCATCAAGCGGAACTCGCAGAACCAATACACCTATTGGGACGTGCATAGTGACAGCGTGCGTGGCCGCAGTATCATGGATCTGATGCAGGAGCATCTATTTGAAACAACCGGAAAAATGCCGTCCTTGCGCGAGGTGGGGGAGATCCTTCAGAACTACATCAACACCAACCGCATCACGACACCCGAAAAAAGCCGGTATGAAGTAGGTAACACAAGCATGAGAGCGGACGAACTTCAATTCTACTTGAGCCAGCTACAACCCTACAAGGGCAATTATCTCCAGAAAAGAGGTATCCTGAAAGAAAGCATTGAAAGCCGGTTCTTCAAAGACACTTTCTTTATCCGTGAGGTAAAGAACAAAGGGAGTGTTTACCGCAACGTGTGCATCAAGATGTACAATGAAAACGGTGTGCAAGCCATTTCTCAACGAAATGAAACATTCAAAGGGATTATCGGTGGCAAGTTCGACTGTCTGGCGACCAGCAACCATGACAAAAGCCGCCCGATAGACATTCTCTACATTGGGGAGTCATTTATAGACTGTATCTCCCACTATCAATTGCGCCATTCCGGAAACGACCTCAATCTTGTATATGTATCTACGGAAGGGACATTCACGGAAGGACAAATGAGGCTATTACGCCTGATTCTTGACAAGAACCAGGTAAAGGAGCTCCGGAGCATCTTTGACAACGACAAACAAGGGCACAAGTACACTCTATGGCTGCATCGTTACTTTCATGGCGATACGACTGATGTCGAGAGCCTGAGTAACGATGAACTCCGCAACAAGGTACGGGAACTGAAGAACGTCGAACTTTCGGAAAACAAGGATTGGAACGATGATCTGAAAATCTCGTGTGGCATCTGTTCCTCCACGGAGGACGGCCAGTAACCTCATAGATTTGCTCCATCACATAATACGACAACCTATAAAATCAGATCAATATGAATATCAAGCATTTATTTTTTTGTATGCTGCTCATTGCCTTTTCCTCATGCAGCAAACCCGGCTATGAGAAGGCCATTGCGGAATGGGTTCAGACAGATTCTCACGGCACCTGGACGGATTTAAAGTTCGAACTACTGGAAGTGTTGGAAACAGAAGACGTCACCGTATCGGACAGCCTGTGCTACCTGAACAACAAAAGCGCACAATTATCCGCTGTCATACAGAAAGCGGAAAGTCCCCGTGCCTTATTCAAACCGTCCTTTTCCGCCTATATGGAAGCCGAAAAAAGCCTGAAAGCAACGGATGCCATGAAAGCCATGTACCTGCACCGTGACAGTACGGAAGTTATCGGCAAGATATTAAAATGCAGGTATGCCATCGTCCAGCCACACTCAGGGGTGCAGCAGAAAAAGACGGCTTCTTTCCTATTGTCCCCCGACATGGAAAAATGTATCGGCAAACTAAAGCCGACAAGCAAATAATCCGAGCGTAACGATGTGTAGCGACAACGTTTTTTTTGGTTCTTTTTTGGGCGTCTTCCAAAAAAGAACTCCCACACATTTAGATGTGTGGGCTATTCATTACACTACCATCCTTTCCCTTATCAACGGTATATTATCCCGTACCAAATTCAGAATCCGGTCATGATAGGCTGATAATTGGTTAGACTTTCCACGACACTGGCACACCTCCATCCTGCTAAGTGAAAACTCCACCGTTTCCATGCGCCTTCCATCCACCGTTGCCGACATTATCAACGAATCTTCTCTCTTATAATAGGCGTTGCTGAATACACAATGATGCAGCAACTTTCCCTCTTTGTAAAAGTCCGAAAGGCTTTCCAATACCCGAACCATAATATTTCCATCCGCAAACGAAAGATTAAAGAAACGTGATTTGGCAGCAATATAGTCTTTTTCATCCTTTTCAGAATATTTTTTCTTACATTTCCCCATCACCCAATCATGCGCTTCTTCTACATTCAACGGACACAAATAATGAGGATTTCTCGCATCCAATTTATTTTCTATCAGCATATCCACATAGTCCAGCCACAAGTCCGCATCATGTATCACATAGTCATGCCTTAAACAGATTTTTACATACGTCCAATACTTATCCATACCGTATTTTCTCTCTAAAAATCTCAAGAACAAATTCATTTGCCCTGCCTTATATAATATCTCCATCCGATTATCAGTTAATAATGTCATAAAGAAGGAACTCGGACAAATATCATAAAAGGCACCCTTAAATCCATTCCTCGTAAGTTCGGGTATCACTTTCATTCTCGGATAGATAACTGCCGGGCAAATATCATAAATACGGTCATGATGCACATTCCGCTTACGCAATTCCAAAGAACTTCCATATATCCATGCATCGTAATAAAATATAGACATGCCCCGCAGCAAAGACAGCGTTTCTGTCTTGCCCTCTTTATTCATCCAACACTGTACCGCCTCAATTATAAAGTAATTAGCCGGAGACCCTTTTTTCAGCCGGCAGTCCACCATAAAAAAACGGATAACTTGATATTGCTTGTATGTAGTAATCACACAAAAATATTCTTTATATACAGCCGTCCTTTTCCTGCTATTCTCCAATTTCAGATTCATACCGCAATGAGGACATTTACAGTTTTTCTTATCTTCCTTATCCCGCCATGTATGCCCACAATCCAAACAAAAGCAATTCCCCTTTGCATCACGCTTGAAATAATGTACAAAGCAATGTTTATAGGCATAACGCTTTTGAGTCTCTGAAACGGGAGCTAACTTCCTGCTCCCATTCACGATTTCCATTTGTAATTTTGTCTTGGGTTTCATATCAAAAAAGAGTTAACTGGGTTTGTACTTCGGTGTTGTTCTCACGTTTGGCTTGTTGACGCTTCTTCAACTTTGCCAATTCTTCCTCCTGCAATTTTTTGATAGCAGCCTCACGAGCCGCTTTCTTTTCTTCCTCAGACAATTCAACATGATGATTTACGACTACATTACATTTCAATGGGCTACCCACCTCAATATTATCTTCCTGATAATAGTGCAACGCCATACCAAAAATTTCATCATCACTAAAACCACAGCAACCGCTTTTCTTCACTTGGTTTAAAATATAGGTAATGCAATTATCTATATTCTTTGTAGGTTTTTGATAGACTGGAGCAAACAGACTATCCACCGCTGCCATATTATCAAGGTATGCCTTGATGGTACTTTTAAATTGTTCTGACACTTTCATAGTATATCATTTTTAGATTTCATTTCACAATAAGCCAATTTCACGAGAAACAAGGAGAATAGGCAAATAAGAGCCAACAACGTAACCGACACAACCTTTATCGGACTTGGCGTTATTACCGCTCCGACAAACATAGCCACTGCACAAAGAGCGATGATGACCGAAAAAACAAATTGAATGATTTGCATATACTTCTGCTACTTAGTTTGTTAAACTTCTAATTTTATGCTTCAGCTAGATTTAAAGACCTTTTTTTAAAACCCCTTTCCGGGATGACCTTTTC